>WBZN01000272.1_pt1 | contig 55844 bp, 53 predicted proteins | sample 5204281 | NCBI WGS metagenome assembly WBZN01 (sample SAMN12344347, study PRJNA552823) | activated sludge metagenome | biome: Activated sludge suspended growth; feature: Nitrification reactor; material: Wastewater; isolation source: activated sludge from nitrification reactor of wastewater... | reverse complement strand
GACGAACACCATTGGATACATTACTTGATGGCAAATCAATTTGGGCGGAAAAAAATTTAGCTCAAATCTAAACTGACAGACACCTAAAAAAACTGGTAACTGTCAGATCAGGTCTAAGCTAGTACACTTTATTTACAGCTCTCTAATATTCATGAGCAAATTATAATTTGCTTTCATAATTTGCAATCACTTCAATCATAACCGCGCGAGTAGCTATTGCTTGAGATGAATCTTCAGTAAGGATAGCTTCTTTAAGATTCCGAATTGAATTTTCTAGCCTTACTCGTTGTAATGCACCTAAGCGTAACTCGAGATCCGATAAAAATATTCCCGCAAGTAAAGCAAGTTCTTCTCTAGCCAGCAAGGCTTTATTTTTATCATTTCCAAAATTAGCTTCGACTTGAGTGATATTTCTTTTAAGTTGACCAAGAATTCCTTTACTTATTTCTTTAACGATAGCATCAGCCTCAACAGTGGCCAAGCTACCGGTTAGTTGGGTTTTGATTAAATTACTACCAGCTAAATTAGCTTGAGAAATAAATCCTTCCACAATACGATAAAAATATTCTCCCTCGATTTGTTTTTCTCTGGCTTCATCAACATTACCATCCCGATCAGAGATAATTCCTTCGACTTCCCGCAACACGCCAATCAAGAAGCTTCTCATCAAAGGAATAATGATATTCTCTTGTGCTAAAGCAATTGATGCCTGATCATCGTTATTTGCTTTGCTTAAAGCTCGCTTACCTTGAACAAATGCAGAAAGAATTTGATAATCTAGATCAGGATTTCTACCACTTGTGATCGTTTTCTTATCTGTTGTTAGTATTTTCTCCTCCCGGTCTGCCGTTCTGGCAATCGCTAAATAAGCACTATATGCTCTATCCCACTCGAGCAGTAATTCATCTGTTGAAAGATTAGGAAATTGTTCAGCTGCCAGGACTACGCGGTTATAAACCACAATCGCAAACACTCTTTGCAATGACTTATCAATCACTTGTAGTGCTAGAGCAGTATTGTTGCCATTTTTAACCTGATTGATTGCTGCCGAAACGTCCTGATCAATTGTTAATCCATAAATTTGATCAACGATTTGTGTCAAACTTTTTAAATCACCAGAATATTTTTGAGCAATGGCATCAGCATCTGCCGGACTCTGGTTTCTTAAAACCCCAATTTCCTGAAAGCTTGCTACTGCGTTCTCAATGAGTTCAGTAGGTTTTGCTACCGTGTATTTCGAACGAGTAAGCGCACTCTCATACTGATTCAGAATGGCTGTAATGGCATCGCGTGCTGTTTTTGAGTTTGTTGCACTTAGCTCGTTACTCGCTGTTAGTAAATTTTCAAGTTCATTTTCTAAGTTACTTAGCACTGCTGATCCTAACCTTAATTCCAAGTCTGGGAACAAGACTCTAGCAAAATATTTAGCACCAGCAGCTTCTGCTACAGCCTGTGGGCGATTTCCCTCTGTAATTGCCCTTTCTTGGCCGCCCGTTTCAGCAAGTACTCGACTGATAAATCCTTTACCCAGCTCGCTCACAATCTCATCTGCAATTACTTTTGATGGATTACCTACTAATTGGGACTTAATGATTAAATTACCTGCTGGATTTCCATTCGATACCAGCGGCTCAATAACGCGATAAAAGATTTCTCCTTCTTTAAGTACTTCAAGAGTTTCTTCTATGTCGGAATTCCTATTGTCGATAACTGCAGCGACTTCACGTAAGACTCCAATATAATAGGCACGCGCCAGAGACATACGAATCGCGTAACGAGCAATTTGTACCACAATAAAATCTTCGTCAGCATTGGTTTTATTCAGGGCTGTCCTTACGCGTGCAAATTGATCAAGAATTTCAGCATCTAATCCAGGATTATCTCCCGTAGTTATTGATTGTCTATCCACCGTTAGCACTCGGTTTTCTCTAGCTACAGTTCCCTTGATTGCATTAAATGCTGCCTCTGCTTCATTCAACATATTAACTAGAACTGATGGCGCGCCCGACTGAAATTCGTTACGTATTGCTACAATTCGATTCCAAATAATCTGATAAAAAACACGTTGTAAGGTTTTATCTACAACCTGGGCAGCCAGTACTGGTGATTTTCCATTTTTAATATCGTTAATCGCACCTTGAATATCGTTATTCAATTCTAAAACATTCGCTTCATCAACTTCATGCGTCAATGTTTGCAAATCGCCCGCATAAGCTGCTGCAATAGCATCGCCATTAATTGGCGTCTCTTTGCGTAACGTCCCAATTGCCTGATAGGCTGTTACTCCTGATTGAATTAGCTCAGCACTTGAAGCTGCATGTACATTCACGCTGCTTAATGCCAAACTAAATGTGTACAGACTCACCAATAATAAAAAAGTCATTAAATTGAATAACCGCTTTGTTAAAAGCATTACAAAAATCCCCCTTAGTAATTAACATTGAACACGAATGTTAATGATAATTATTATTATTATTAATGAAATCAAATATTACGCAATTATTTTCAATAAGAGCTTCTCAGGCGCCCTATGACGCAATGACAAAGAAAAACAACTAAACCTCACATACTCGCTACTTGAGTTACATTAATCTATCCAAGCAAGTAGTAGAATTAGAATTTAATTTCTAATCAATTTGCGCACCGATATAAGTGTGGAATAAAGCCAGAACAATTAGAAAAGCGGTTTTAGAAATTTGCGATTAATGAAGCACGAACAGCAATAGGGGAACCTGGAGTGATATTAATATCATTGTGAACAGAAGCAAAATATTTGACATCAAAAAGATTTTCGACATTCAACTGAGCGCGAACTTGCTTTGTTAATTGTGCAAATAATGCGGCGTCGACACGAGTAAAATCTGGAATAACGACACTATTTGAAACTGATGCAAACATACTACTACGATAAACAACACCAATCGCGGCACCAAATTTTGGCGTTACATCGTATCGACTCCAGACAGAAAAGGTATTGCGAGGTAGTTCAGCCACTGAATTTCCTTTTTGCGCTCCATCTTGCCGACTCAAAATTTCACCAACCTGATAGGCATATCCGCCCATTACACTCCAATTCGGTAATAACTGACCATTCAAACTTACTTCGACTCCCTCTGTACGCTGTCCCTTGACTAATAGAGTTTGCCCACTTCCTAAAGATTGGGACACTATCACATTATCACGATCAAGCCTATATGCTGCAGCAGTCAAAGCCAGATCTGACCGAATATCCCATTTAATACCTGCCTCTAGGTTAGTAAATTTTTCTGGTTTTAATACTTCGGTCGTAACCGTTAATGAAGTTAGTTGGTCTCCGGAGCGGGGTACGAAGGATTGGCTAAAACTCGTATAAATTGAGATAGGCTCGATTGGCTTATAGATTAAACCGAGTCGCGGGGATAATAACCCATCCGTAGGTGTAAAATGATCTCTATTGCCATTATGCTGCTGAAAATTCACCTCGAATATATCATAGCGTATCCCTGCGATCGCCTGCAATTGCGGAAGAAGTTCAATCTGATCCTGCAAGTAAAAAGAGGTAATATTGACCTTGCTGCGATTGAATGCGTCGACCCTATCTCCAACTCTATCTCCATCTCTTGTTTGAAATGTAACCGGAGTATCTATGGTTGGGTCACTTAAAGAAACTTCTTTTTCGAGTCCATCTCTACTAAAATCACCAGTAAAAGACCCTGTTCTTCTTTGATTATGGGTTATTTGTTGTCCCACCTCAATACCTGCCACTAAGGTATGCGAGATTTTTCCTGTATCTAACGCATAGATTAGATTGGTTTGATTGAAAACATTTTCACGCTCAGTCGAATTGTTATAAGCACCGAGCGTAAGAGAACCGTCTACTCTTCTTGCATGAGAACTAGGAAAAATATTCTGGTAGAACTTATCATAGTGCGCATAATTTGTACGATTCTGCAAAATTAGGCCAGATTCAAATTTGTGTTCAATCAGCGAATTAAATGCTAATACCTCTACATTTGAATTATTTCTGCGAGGATCACCGAAGAATAAAGAAGGCTTGACATCGACAGGACCGGTTCTTGGTGCCAAATTATCCGGTTGAAAAGAAGTAATTCCTCGATCTGCTGTTCTTTCATCATGATAGCGTTCCATATTTACAACCAGTTTTGTACGATCCGTTGGCTTAATCGTAACAGTAGGAGAAATTCCCAAGCGCTGAGATTCTACGCCATTTCGAAAACTACCCGCATCCTCAAATACACCATTTACTCTAAAAGCCACATGCTCATTAATCGCATGATTGACATCTGCCGTCATTCTTTTCAGATTATAGGATCCACCTTGAAAAGAAAATTCTCGAATGGGATCCCACCCAGCTTGCTTGGTAACGCGATTAATGACCCCACCAGAGCCCCCGCGCCCGAATATCATTCCATTCGGGCCTTTCAATACTTCGACGCGCTCGATATTATATAAATCACGATAATATTCGACATCATCTCGAACACCATCAACAAAAAAATCAGCGGTTGAACGATTACCTCTAAAAACTAAAGCATCACGATTACCTTCACCCTGCGATACACCTACTCCTGGAATATATCGCACTGCATCACCTAAACTCCGGATAGCTTGATCTTTAATAATTCCTTCGGTAATAACAGAAATGGATTGCGGAACATCGCGAAGTAGCGTGTTGGTCTTCGTTGCCGTAGCACTACTGGTTGCTAAATAACCACTCGTAGTTTTAGATGCTGTAATTTGTATTGAAGGTAATGTTGTAACTACCGGGTTTGATACGGGGGAGTCAGCCATTTCTAGTAACGTATACCCTGAGCCGATCGGAACAGCTGTCAGTTTATTTCCATTGATTAGTCGATTGATCGCCTCTTTCACAGTGAACTCACCAATCAATGCGTTGGCTACTTTCCCCTGAAAATGAGCCGGGTCAAACGCAATCTTAATACCAGTCTGCTTCGAAAACTGACTAAGTGCTTCATTTAATGTACTAGCAGGAATGTTCAGGTTAACTACTGCTGATTCATTGAACGTTGATGAATAAACATTGCCAGCAGTTGAAAGAAATATGATGATAGAAATAAAAAAAACGACTCCCGCTTTAATTAGTCGATCTCGAATCGTAGAAGCTGCACAGGTAAGTTGACCACTCTTAATCGAGTCTATAACTAAAAAATTACTTAATGCTTGGAACATGTCAAACAACACAAAATGATCGATTTAAGAGTGCTTTTCAATAACAACCAAGCTTATAGTAAGAATTTTTAATTGGCTTTAGGTAGATGCTGCTGACAAAAATGACAGTGCCAGCAGCAGTAAGAAAATTAGATTTGACTTTGCAACCAGTTCTGCATACCAATTTTTTGCATTACATCCAGTTGCGTTTCAAGCCAGTCGATATGTTCTTCAGTATCTTCCAAGATTTTCTCAAAGATTTCTCGAGAAATATAATCTTGGTTTGTTTCGCATGCCGCAATTCCAGCAACTAGCGTTTCACGAGAAATATGTTCTAGCTTTAAGTCACACGAAACACATTCTTGCGCATTTTCGCCAATTAACAATTTACCTAATTCTTGTAAGTTGGGAAGACCTTCTAAAAATAAAATTCTCTCGATCAATTGATCAGCATGCTTCATTTCCTCAATTGATTCATTATATTCATGCTCAGCAAGCTTATTAAAGCCCCAGTTCTTATACATGCGTGCATGGAGAAAATATTGATTAATTGCTGTTAACTCATGTTGTAGCTGGCGATTTAACCAGGTGATTATATCGGAATTACCTCTCATCATTACCTCCTAGAGCGTTTAACTTGTGAAGCACATATTTAGGTAGAAGAGGCTGAGCCAACTTGTTGTTGCATCAATGCCTGATCCAATACCATTTTAGCATGGCATGCACAAATTCCGCATTGCTCGGTAACACCCAAACAGGTTTTTAAATCCCGCATACGCTCCGCTCCTTGGTGTACAGCTTCGCGAATCGCATTGTCTGTTATACCCTTACAGATACAAATATACATGTAGTAAACCTATAAACCAAAAAACGTTAATGAGAATGATTCGTAATTATATTGCACCATTCCAAATAGTGCAAGTTACCGATTTACCATTCATCTATGAATTCTCAAATGAGATAAACTAAAAATACCTACTTCAATTCATCTCTACTATAAATAGCGAGATAGTTTAGAATTAATCTCGATTTCCTTATCGAAGGATTAAACAGGTCATAGCGTAATGAAATATAAGTTTAATGAGAGTTTCATGCCTTCCTTTGATGCTCTACGCCATATCCTCCATGCGACCCTATACCTAAATTCCATAAAGACATAATCAATCATGCAAAAAAAAATTTATCTCGTAGCCGGTGCGCGACCCAATTTTATGAAAATTGCGCCCATCGTACGCGCACTTCAGAAAAAACAGACTTTGGCCTATCGAATTGTTCATACTGGTCAACATTACGATCGAGAAATGAACGAGGTATTCTTTGAAGAATTAGGTATTCCAGAACCTGATATTTTTATGGCAGCAGGAGGAGGAAGTCATTCCCAGCAAACGGCCAAAATTATGATTGCTTTTGAAGCGTATTGCCTTAACGATAGGCCTGACGCGGTTATTGTAGTTGGAGATGTCAACTCTACGCTTGCCTGTTCCATTGTAGCCAAGAAACTACATATCCCGGTAGCACATGTCGAAGCAGGGCTTCGCAGTGGTGATTTAACAATGCCAGAAGAAATCAATCGGCTAGTGACTGATAGCATATCAGATTGGTTCTTTGTGACTGAACCCAGTGGAGTAGCACATCTAAAACGTGAAGGCAAAGCTGATGACACCATTTTTTTTGTTGGTCATGTTATGGTAGATAACTTGTTATACCAAGCTAATAAGTTAGCTCATATCAATCTCGAGGAATCTGAGACAAGCAAATTCAAGTTAGAGCGAACCTTGAACAAGCAGCGTTATGGTGTTATTACGCTTCATCGCCCCAGTAATGTTGATGACAGAGAAACTTTCTCCCGAATTGGGGAAGCACTAAAAGAAATTTCTGCCCGCTTACCACTTATTTTCCCTACTCATCCACGAACCCGGGAAAACATTAAAAAATTTGGTATTGAGCTGGGTAGTAACATTACTTTGGTAGGCCCGCAAGCTTATATGCCATTTCTTGATTTATGGAAAAATGCTACGGTGGTTCTAACTGATAGCGGAGGCCTACAAGAAGAAACTACCGCATTAGGTGTTCCTTGCATTACTATTCGTGAAAATACGGAGCGTCCTATTACTGTTGATGAAGGAACAAATATCTTAGTTGGAACCAATCCAGAGCGAATCATTCAAGAAGTAGATAATATTTTACAAAGAAAGGGCAAGCAAGGTCGTCGACCTCAACTATGGGATGGTCACGCTGCAGAGCGAATTGTTGAGATTCTTGAGAAGAAGCTCTTTCAACAAGCTTAAAAAGCACTCATTGCAGCAAAAATATTTTTTATAATTTTCTGTACAAAACTATGCACGCATTGATTCCTGTTATTTTATCTGGTGGCTCTGGAACGCGTCTATGGCCTCTTTCGCGCGAAAAGTACCCAAAACAATTATTGCCATTAATCAATGAAGACTCTTTATTACAAGCTACAATCAAGCGGTTAGATGGATTAATCGGAATAACCGTTGAGCATCCACTCATCGTTTGTAATGAAGAATATCGCTTTGTAATTGCGGAGCAACTCAGATTAATCGGAAAAACATGCTCGGTTTTGTTGGAGCCATTTGGGCGTAACACTGCTCCGGCGCTCACTCTAGCAGCTTTGGTTGCTGCACAAAATAACGCAGATCCGATTTTGCTAGTGATGCCATCCGATCATGTCATCGTGAACACTTCAGCATTTCAAGCATGCATTAGCAAAGGGGTATCTATTGCATTACAAAATTCGATTGTCACGTTTGGAATTGCCCCCGATACTCCAGAGACTGGTTATGGTTACATTCAAACTGGTGAGTCACTAGGAGACATAGGCGTCACTCAAATCGCCCGCTTTGTTGAAAAACCAAACCAACCAACAGCTCAAGCCTATATCGACGATGGATCTTATCTCTGGAACAGCGGGATATTCATGGTTCGCGCATCAGTTTGGTTAGCCGCTATCAATCAATGTCGCCCAGATATCTTTACAGCGTGCCAAACAGCGTGGAATAAAGGCTCCCACGAAGGAAATTTCATTCGTGTCAATGAAACAGCATTTACTGCTTGTCCAAATGATTCAATCGATTATGCGGTCATGGAAAAGCTATCAAGCGATTACCCTTCATTACCATCTGGTGTCGTGATCGAATTTTCGGGGGGCTGGTCGGACGTTGGAGCATGGGATTCTCTTTGGCAAGTGCTCCCCAAAGACGAATCAGGCAATGTTTCACGGGGGGATGTTATTTTACACGAATGTAAAAATACACTCGCCATTTCAGAAAATCGATTAGTTGCTTGTGTAGGTGTTGAGAATTTGACTATCGTCGAAACACCAGATGCAATCTTAGTCGTTCATAAAAATAGAACACAGGATGTCAAAAAAATTGTCGACTCACTTAAATTAACAAAGCGCGTAGAAGTCATATTACATCGAAAAATTTTCCGCCCTTGGGGTTGGTATGATGCCGTGGATGCTGGAGAACGCTTTCAAGTCAAACGTATCGTAGTCAAACCTGGCGCCGCCTTATCGCTGCAGATGCATCATCACCGTGCAGAACATTGGATAGTTGTCCGTGGAACAGCCAAGGTAACGCGTGATGATAAGAGCTACTTGGTAAGTGAAAACGAATCAACGTATATCCCGCTGGGAACACGCCATCGCCTTGAGAACCCGGGGCGACTACCGCTGGAAATGATTGAAGTGCAATCAGGATCTTACTTAGGGGAAGATGATATTGTTCGATTCGAAGACATTTATGGTAGAAATGAGCCCTACAAATCCAACTAAAAAGTAGGAAAGTGTTACACCTCAAATTTGAATTCACCAATCGATTTTATTTACATATTTAAGCGCTAAAGGATGACTAGGTTGAAGTATAATATGCGTTTTTTCCATTCCATTGTTCTGTAGCGTAATAGAGATGAGTTATGCCGATTTATGAATATATTTGCCATTCGTGTGGTTTTGAAAAAGAGCATTTACAAAAAATGAGTGATGCGCCAATTGCACAATGCCCAGAATGTGGTAGTGATCAATACATTAAATTAGTATCTGCTGCTGGATTTCATTTAAAAGGAAGCGGTTGGTATGTTACTGATTTCAAGAATAAATCTACCCCCAAACCAGAAACAAAAACGAAGCCCAACACAAGCACTACAGATAATGCCACTAACACATCCGCAAAAGCTGAAACACCGCCTTCCTCCACCGGAGCAGCAGAGTAGCGTAATAGTAAATTAAGCTTGTAACGATTAATTGCCTAAAATCAGCATTAATTATTATTGAGTCCATGTTATTAATATCAATACAGTTTCCGCGTGCAAGATTGCTATAGGATTATGCGTGATTCTACTGTAGCCTTTTTTATTTTGAGCCAAATCAAAACCTATGCGTACTAATTATTGTGGTGTCATCGACAAAACCTACTTAGATCAGGAAATTACACTTTATGGATGGGTGCATCGCCGTCGTGATCACGGTGGTGTTATTTTCATCGACTTACGCGATCGTGAAGGCATTGTGCAAATCGTCTGTGATCCAGATCACAAAGAAAATTTTCAAATTGCTGAGAAAATTCGCACTGAATATGTTCTTAAAATTGTAGGTCTAGTTAGATATCGCCCGGCGGGCACAATCAACCCTGGAATTTTTTCTGGTGAAATCGAGGTTTTAGCCCGAGCAATCGAGATACTCAATACTTCTCTCACCCCCCCTTTTCAAATGGACGAAGAAAATCTCAGCGAGGCTATTCGGCTTGAATATCGCTACCTTGATTTGCGGCGTCCATCGATGCAACAAAATATGCGACTAAGACATCGCGTTTCGATGGCCGTGCGCATATTTCTGGATCAAACGGGTTTTATTGATGTTGAAACACCCATATTAACCAAATCAACCCCAGAAGGCGCACGGGATTATTTAGTACCCTCACGAGTTCACGATGGTCACTTTTTTGCTTTGCCTCAATCACCTCAACTATTTAAACAACTGCTGATGGTGTCAGGATTCGATCGCTATTATCAAATTACACGATGTTTTCGTGATGAAGATTTACGTGCCGATCGTCAACCTGAATTTACACAAATCGATATTGAGACCTCGTTCCTCTCAGAAAATGAGATTATGGTTTTAATGGAAAACATGATCCGTCATTTATTCCGGAGTACGATCAATATCGACTTACCAAACCCTTTTCCACGCATGACCTTTGCAGAAGCTATGCACAAGTATGGCTCTGATAAACCTGATTTACGTGTACCGCTGACGCTAACTGAGTTAACAGACCTTATGCAAGAAGTGCCTTTTCAGGTATTCCGCGATGCTGCTCAAAAACCAGGTGGGCGAGTTGCGGCACTTCGAATTCCTCAGGGTGGAGATTTATCGCGTAAAGAAATCGACGACTATACACAATTCGTAGCGATTTATGGTGCAAAAGGTTTGGCGTACATTAAAATCAATGACCGCAACAAAGGCCCTGAAGGTTTGCAATCGCCGATTCTAAAATTCTTACCAGAATCTGTCATTCAAGCAATCTTAGAGCGTACTCAAGCACAGAATGGAGATATCGTTTTCTTCGGTGCGGATAAAGCTAAAATCGTTAATGATGCGCTTGGTGCATTACGCGTAAAAATTGGACATGAACGCGGGTTAGCAGAGAAAACTTGGAAACCCTTATGGGTCGTTGATTTTCCGATGTTTGAATGGGATGAAGAAGAAAAACGGTGGAAAGCCCTACACCATCCGTTTACGTCCCCTATTGAAGGGCATGAGAACTTCCTAACTACAGATCCTGAAAAAGCCCTTTCGAGAGCCTATGATATGGTATTGAATGGGGTTGAGATTGGTGGTGGATCAGTGCGAATCCATCGCCAAGAAATCCAAGCAAAAGTTTTCCAAGCACTCGGAATAACAGAGAGTGAAGCTCAGGAAAAATTTGGATTCTTGCTTAATGCACTCCAATATGGGGCGCCTCCGCATGGTGGTATTGCATTTGGCCTGGATCGTATTGTTGCTATGATGACTGGAACAGATTCCATTCGTGATGTGATTGCTTTCCCTAAAACACAGCGTGCACAGTGTATGCTAACCCAAGCGCCGAATAGTGTTACCGAAAAACAATTACGAGAATTACACATACGACTCCGTAACTCGAGCGCTAGCACTTCTTAAACAAGCTATACAGTGCATGCCTATAAGATCCCCATATCGGTATTAGTGGTCGTCTATACGGTTAATCGTGACGTTCTTCTTTTGGAACGCGCTGATCACCCTGGTTATTGGCAATCCATTACAGGGAGCCAAGACCCGGATGAATCACTTTGGCAAACAGCAGTTCGGGAAGTTAAAGAAGAGACTGGCTTAGTTGCCGATCAATTTGAATTAAAAGATTGGCACATCCAAAATCAGTATGAAATTTTTCAGGAATGGCGCTGGCGATACGCTCCAGAAGTGACTCATAATACCGAATATGTTTTTGGTTTAAAATTACCAGAAATTATGCCTATTTCGATTGCATCACGTGAACACCTCTCATTGACTTGGCTACCTTGGAACGAAGCTGCTGAAAAAGTATTTTCGTGGAGTAACGCTGAAGCAATCAGAAAATTGGGAGCTGATTAATCGCTTGAATGAATTCCCCGCAAGTTCATTGCAATTATTACTCGAATCCACCCGATTTAAAATAAAACATATTGAAATTTAGTGCTTATTCTTGATTTGGGAATAGTAGTTGCTGCAATATCATATTTAGAATCATGAGAAGGAAACGATTGTGAGTGATTTAGACATAGTCATATTAGCTGCTGGAATTGGCAAACGCATGCGATCATCCCTACCCAAGGTGCTCCATAAATTAGCTGGAAAACCCTTGCTTAGGCATGTACTCGATACAGCGCAAAAATTAGCACCTAGAAAAATTTATGTGGTGTACGGCCATGGCGGCGAACAAGTTCAAACTGAAATCAACGATGATCATCTCTTATGGGTTAAGCAAGAACCACAGCTCGGCACTGGCCATGCTTTGTTGCAAGTATTGCCTTGTTTAGAAAAATCAGGAAAAACCCTGGTTCTACTCGGAGATGTTCCTCTCATACAAGAAAATTCATTAACTACACTCATTGCTAGCTCAAGTACTAACAATTTTGCGCTACTAACAGTCACTTTAGCTAACCCTTTCGGTTATGGACGAGTTATTCGTGAAAATGGCACTCATCGAATCTCAGCCATTGTAGAAGAAAAAGATGCGAATGAAGTGCAGCGTAAAATCAATGAAATCAATACAGGAATCATGGTACTTCCCAATGCTTACCTCCATGATTGCCTACCTAAGCTTAATAATCATAATGCCCAGGGTGAATATTATTTGACGGATATCATTAAGTTAGCCGCAAGCTCCGGAATTAAGATCGAAACAACCCAGCCTCACTATGAATGGGAAGTATCTGGTATTAACAGCAAAGTACAACTTGCCCAACTTGAACGCGCGGCACAAGCTTTCCAGGCGCAGCAACTATTAGAAGCCGGAGTAACACTCATGGATCCGTCTCGCATTGATATTAGAGGCAACCTACTTTGTGGTAATAATGTTGAAATTGATGTGAACTGTATCTTTGAAGGGACAGTTACATTAGAAGATAGTGTAAAAATCAATGCAAATTGCATCATTAGAGATACAATCGTCAAATCAGGAACAACGGTTCTTCCGTTCAGCGTGATAGATAATGCTGAGATTGGAAGAAATTGCCACATTGGACCTTATGCACGAATAAGGCCAGGTACACGGTTAGATGATAATGTCCATATTGGTAATTTCGTTGAAATAAAAAACAGTTACATTGCAATGGATAGTAAAGCAAATCACCTTAGCTATATCGGTGATGCGATTGTCGGTAAGAAAGTAAATATCGGCGCAGGAACAATTACTTGCAATTACGATGGTGCTCATAAACATCAAACAATCATTGAAGATAATGTTTTTGTTGGTTCGGATACGCAGTTAATCGCGCCAGTTAAAGTTGCTAAAGGCTCTACGATTGGCGCGGGCTCCACGATTACGCGGGACACTCCTGAGGAGCAGCTCACACTATCTCGCGCTAAACAAATCAGTATTTCAGGGTGGAAACGCCCAAGTAAAACCAAAATTTAATCGTATTCATTGTTCTAGAAAATCGAAGCAATTGGAAGGAGAAAGGCATGTGTGGAATTGTAGGCGCGGTCGCTAGGAATAATGTGGTTCCTATTTTGCTAGAAGGTCTTTCTAGACTCGAATATAGAGGTTATGACTCAGCTGGCATTGTTGTTGCAAATGAAGAATTACAAAGATTACGCACCACTGAACGTGTTTCAGAACTTGGAAGACTTGTTGAAATAAGAAAAACCCAAGGATTTACTGGAATTGCTCATACACGGTGGGCCACACATGGCGCACCTTCAGAAAGAAATGCCCACCCCCATTTCTCAGGTCAAGATAAAAAAATTGCTGTTGTGCACAATGGCATCATCGAAAATCATGAGGTGATCCGCAAGCGCCTTGAACAAAAAGGCTTCGAGTTTCTATCGGATACTGATACGGAAGTAATTGCTCACCTTATATCATTTAACCTGGAAACAACTCAGAATCTGCTTGAAGCAGTATGTATGACAATTAACGAACTACAAGGTGCGTATGCAATTGCGGTTGTAGAAGAATCGCGGCCAGACCATATCGTCGTAGCTAGAAATGGTGCTCCATTATTATTGGGTGTCGGTAACAATGGAAATTATGTTGCTTCCGATGCCTCTGCACTCATTCAAGTTACTAAGCATATGATTTACCTTGAAGAAGGGGATGTAGCAGAGCTGCACAGTAGTGGCTACCGTGTCCTTAACCGCATTGGCGACGCCTCTTATAAAGAAGTGACGCGTTCGGTTCGAGAAAGCGATTTAACGCGTGATTCTGTTGAACTTGGACCTTACACTCATTTCATGCAGAAAGAGATATTCGAGCAACCGATTGCAGTCGCTAACACACTGGAAATGGTATTAAACGCTCGTTCTATTTCACCTCAACTTTTTGGGAGTGAAGCAGAAGCAATATTCAAAAAAACCAAAGGTATTTTAATCCTTGCATGTGGTACGAGTTATCATGCAGGCTTAGTTGCAAAATACTGGCTAGAAACGATAGCCGGGTTACCTTGTAATGTTGAGATTGCGAGCGAGTACCGTTATCGTGATCCTATTGCAAATCCAGATTACTTAGTCATCGGAATTTCCCAGTCAGGTGAAACAGCTGATACCCTTGCCGCAATTAATTACGCAAAAACACTGGGGCATAACTATAGCTTGTCGATTTGTAACGTACCAGAAAGTGCTTTGGTCAGACTAACTAATTTACGCTTCTTAACACGTGCAGGCCCTGAAATTGGTGTAGCTTCTACGAAAGCATTCACGACACAGTTAGCAGCGCTCATGCTATTAACGGTAACACTAGCAAAGCTTAGAAATCGTTTCTCTGGTCAATTCGAGCAGGAAGTCATTACTTCATTACGTCACTTACCAATTGCCATTCAATCCGCGTTAGCGGTAGAACCCCAAGTTAAAGCATGGGCCGCCAACTTTTCACAAAAACGACATGCATTATTTCTAGGTCGTGGTGTTCACTATCCCATCGCGTTAGAAGGCGCACTTAAATTAAAAGAAATTTCCTATATTCATGCGGAAGCCTATCCAGCTGGTGAATTAAAACACGGCCCACTCGCGTTAGTTGATAAGGAAATGCCTGTCATTGCTATCGCACCCAACGATGCGTTATTAGAGAAACTCAAATCCAATTTACAAGAAGTGCGGGCACGCGGTGGTGAACTCTATGTTTTTGCTGATAGCGACTCGCATATTCAGGAAAGTGAAGGAATTCATATTATCCGACTCGCGGAGCATGCAGGAATGCTAAGTCCGCTCTTGCATACCATCCCACTCCAATTATTAGCGTACCATGTCGCGTTACAGAAAGGGACTGATGTGGATAAACCAAGGAATTTAGCAAAAGCAGTTACCGTTGAATAAAATCATACGGCTATTTCAGCTTTGTGTAATGGTTTAAGCTTATATTCTTGACTACCTATTACGCCTTGTTATGATCTAATTGATTTATCAAGGCAATCTAAATAAATCTGCGTATTAGGGGATGTCTGATCGCGTTGTGCATGCCAAAGCATCTCACCCAAGCATTCCATTACATTATGGACTGCAGCATGTTCATCCCCTAATTTTATGGCTAAATTACGATACTTTTCTTGAATACCGAACGGTTGATCAATAGACAACTGCTCTTTAATTGCCATATGCATGCTCATATGTAAGAATGGATTTGTCTCTCCAAACTCAGGCAAATAGTTTTTGTCGATAAATTGATCGTAATCTCTGAGTATTGGATGGTACTCAGGGTGTTGTAATATCACCTCTAGTGCGATTGTTTCCATTCCAGACAGTGATTCTTTTCGACCATATTTACCCCAAGTATCAAAAAATAATTGCCGCACTTGATTTCGAGTCGGATTAAACATTGCTGCTATCCAAGAATAGGTTTCGTTAAATTTAAATTTTTTTCGTCAAATTCACACAAATCGTTGATACAACATTCATGGCAAGCAGGCTTCCTCGCTTTACATGTATATCGCCCATGTAAAATCAACCAGTGATGCGCATCCTGTTGAAAAGCCGTGGGAATTCGCTTCAGTAACTTTTTTTCTACTTCCAACACATTTTTTCCTGGCGCCAAGCCAGTTCGGTTCGCTACCCTAAAAATATGGGTATCTACCGCGATCGTTGGCTCCCCAAATGCAGTATTCAGTATCACATTCGCCGTTTTACGCCCAACCCCGGGAAGCCGTTCAAGGTCTTCTCGATTTCGTGGTACATGACCCTTATGCAACTCAATTAACAACTTGCACATCGCTAGGATATTTTTTGCCTTGGTTCGATATAATCCGATCCGCTGGATCATTTCGCTTAATCGGGTTTCACCCAGTGCGAGAATGTCTGCTGGGGTATTCGCCAAAGGAAAAAGTTTCTGCGTTGCGAGATTGACACTTTTATCTGTTGCTTGCGCTGAAAGGATTACAGCAACTAATAGCTCGAATGGCGTTGTATATACTAACTCTGTCGTTGGATGGGGGTTTAGCGACTTGAACCGACTAAACATCGCTTGACGCTTTGCAGCATTCATACTTCAGGTTTACCCCGATTGCTGTTCAAGTTAACGGTTGATAAGGTCTTAGCACGCTCTAATGCCGCGAGTATCATTGTTTTCTTTAGATTCTCATCGACCGAGGCTAATTGAGCCACTTTGACCGATGGTTTGTTTTTAAGCTGATTCTTCTGCTGCTGATCAGACGCTAATCGTCGCAATCGATTTTGATAGCGCGCCCTTGCCTTATCAGCGGCCAGCTGCCTCAATGCAGGGTCTTCATTTCTTTCGATCAATGCAATAGGAACCATTTGAATACAATCCACTGGACAAGGTGCTACACAACGCTCACATCCTGTACATTCCTCAGTAAGAACGGTATGCATGAGCTTAGCCGCTCCAATAATTGCATCCACTGGGCAGGCCTGAATACAAAAGGTACAACCAATACAGTACGCTTCATCGATTAAAGCAACCGCTTTAGGCTTTGGTATACCATACTTTCTATTAAGTGGTTTATAAGAAACATCTAATAAAGCAGCTAATTCACGAATACCTTCCTCATCACCGGGTGGACATTGATTAATATCTGCAACACCTTGCGCAATTGCAGTCGCATAAGGCAGACAACCTGAATAACCACATTGTCCACATTGGGTCTGCGGTAAAATCGCATCGATTTGTCGAATTAATGAATCGTTTTCGTTACTAGGCATACTGTGAATGACAGAGTGTATTGATGCACTGATCAACCAAATCAGGACCTTCATAGATCAGGCCCGTATAAAGTTGAATTAAGCTTGCACCCGCCGTTATTTTCTCTTTGGCATCGGCTGCTGACAAAATACCGCCTACGCCGATGATCGGAATTTGTTCATCTAGCAACGCATACAATTTGCTGATCACTTGCGTGCTCATTCTCCTAACCGGTGATCCACTCAATCCTCCCGTTTCATCCGCATGCGGTAATCCTGCTATATCGAGACGCGAAATCGTAGTATTGGTTGCAATAACACCGTCAATATTATGTTTCATCAAGATAGCAGCAATCGATTCAAGTTGCGACTCATTCAAATCAGGCGCAATTTTCACCAATAGCGGCGTGTAACGACTCTGCTGATCACTGAGCTTACGCTGCTCTAATTTTAGTGTAGCAACTAAATAATCTAACTCATGCTCATTTTGTAATTGCCTCAAATGCGGCGTATTAGGGGAAGAAATATTGATTGTTACATAGCTAGCAACCCCGTATACCTTGCGAAAGCAAATCAGATAATCTTCTATGGCCTTCTCAACCGGGGTATCAAAATTTTTTCCGATATTGATACCGAGAACTCCTTTATATTGAGTGCATTTTATATTTTCTAACAAATAATCGACGCCAAGGTTGTTAAAACCCATACGATTAATAATGGCCTGAGCTTCTGGGATACGAAATAACCGAGGCTTTGGATTACCAGGTTGAGGTCGCGGCGTTACTGTACCAACTTCAATGAAGCCAAATCCCAATTTAGCAAGCGCATCAATATAGTCCCCATTCTTATCCAAACCAGCTGCAAGCCCCACTGGATTAGGGAATTTAAGTCCCATAATGGTTCTAGACTCACAACGAGTAACTCGATTGTGTGATATCCCGAATGGTTGCAACAAACGTAATGCTTTAAGCGTTAGGGTATGTGCTAATTCAGCATCCAGTGTAAAGAGAAAAGGACGCAACAAACGATAAAGCATGAAGATAATTTCCTGAATTCAAGCAAAAATTTAGCGGACAATCAGGATGATTTAGCTATGGAGCGGTTTTCCAAAATAGGCTCAGCAATACTAGACCATTGCCCTTGTCGCAAATATTGTAGTGGTTGAAAATGTGCTTTGTAATTCATTTTACGGCTTTCCTCAATCCAATAGCCCAGATAAAGATAAGGGTGTTTTTCTAATTGGCAATAGTGAATTTGCCACAAAATACTGAAAGTACCGAAACTCGCTCGAGATACGTCCGGATCAAAAAAAGTATAAACTGAAGATAGACCATCCGGTAGTTGATCAATAATGCTCACCATTTGCAGCCGATTCTTATCATGAAATGTTACGAGCACCGAGTCAATACTACTCTGTAACAAAAACTCACAATATTGGTCATGGGTATCACAGCTCATTTCACTAAGGGCATGGCGCTTTTGCTGATAGCGCCGATAAAGCCGGAAATGATCGGGGTGGAAATGTAACTTATGCAGATTCACACGTAAATCATGATGCCGTTTCCAAGCTCGGCGCTGAGTACGGTTAGGCACGAATTGGTCGACCACAATGCGGACAGGCACACAAGCCGTGCAGTGCTCACAATTGGGGCGATAAACAAAATACCCACTGCGACGAAACCCCGCCTGAATCAGTTTCGCATAAGTGTGTGTATCGACTGTAGCGTTATCTGGAACCGCAATTTGAGAACGTGCTAGCTGATTTGACAGATAACTGCACGGATAGGACTCTGTAATATGGAGCTTCATTTTTTGAAAAAATGATTAACCCGGATAGGCATAATCAAAATGCCATGTCCCTGATCGACCCGGAACATCAATCAAATTACCTAATTGCAACATAAATTCGTCACGGGAGATCTCTCGAGCACCTAAAGACCCGAGATGACGGGTTTTCATTTGACAATCAATCATTCCAAATCCCCAAATTTCTAGTTGTTTTACCAGATGCACAAAAGCGATTTTGGACGCATCGCTTACTCGAGAAAACATTGATTCTCCATAAAACATTTTTCCAAGCGCGATCCCATACAATCCTCCAACCAATACACCATTCATCCACGTTTCCACGGAATGCGCAATCCCCATTTGATGCAATGTTGTATAAGCATCAATCATTTCATCCGTTATCCATGTTCCCGCTTGTACTTTGCGAGGCTCTGCACAAGCTTGCATCACTTCACGAAAGCTAACATCGGTGCGAATCTCATATTGATGCTTCTTTAATAATTTGTGCAGCGATCGAGAAATAGAGAGCTCATTGGGAAACAACACCATCCTCGGATCTGGACTCCACCATAAGATCGGATCTTCGTCATTAAACCACGGAAAAATACCACAACGATAAGCGCAAATTAAACGCTGAGGCGATAAATCACCGCCGACAGCTAATAAACCATTGGGCTCAAGCAACGCTGCACTCAGTGGTGGAAAATTCTCGACCTGATCTGTTGCTAACCAATGAATCATTGAGTTTATTTAAGCTGAATGAGAAAAGCTTGATTTAAATCAAAGCTTACTAAATAATATTTTTCTATCATAAGCGTTGGTCCGTGGAAAATAAAAATGAAAGGAGAATTAATGAAACCATTTCGTTACAAATCAGAATTTGTTCTAACCGCGATTGCGGGTGTAGGGTTAAGTATAGGGTTAACGATGGCGGCACCGCAAGTGTTTGCGCATGATCGGGCGAAAGCAATGGAGCAACAGATCAAAATGCTTGAAAGTCAGTTAAAGGCACTGCGTGAGGACTTCTATCGGGTCCAAGATACAACCATGAGTGAGAAACGTGAAGTTGAAGCGCTGAAGGAAGAAGTGCGGCAGGAAAAAGAAGCGCTCAAGCAAGCGCATACTGACCATCAACAAATGACGAGCAAGCATAATGAATTTGAAAGGACTGTCGCACGAAGAGACCGTGTACTGTTTTTCAGAGGGGGTTATGCTCATAATTTACAAGGACGTAATGGCTCTTCAATACAAAGTAATGTGGTTCCTGTTGGAGTACAAGATCCTGGTGATAATAATGGCTGGTATGTTGGTGCGGGACTCGATTGGAGCCTGACGAGAGATGCTTGGGGTTTAATTCCTAAAACGAATGTTTATGCAGAATTGATGTTCGAATACAAGAAATTTGGTACTTCGGCAGGAAGTGGTCTTGCCAATATACCAACCCAATTAGCTGGAGGAGCTGACAATCCTCGTGGTGTAACGATTAGTCAATTTACGGTATCAGCAGCACCGAAAATTAAATTCATGGAAGGTAGTGATTTCAGGCCTTGGATTATACCGGCTGGCTTTGCGGTTCACGTGGTAAGCCCAACCACTGAATCGGTTACATATTTAGCACCGGGGATGATGTTTGGCGCAGGGTTTGATTACCGTATCTGGAAAGAGTTCTTCTTAGGTGCCGATGCACGCTATCACGAAACCTTTGGCAAAACCGATGGAGTAAACGTCAGTGGTTTAACAGCAGGTGCTTATCTTGGAATAGGTTTTTAAGAAGCAGCAAGATTTTCTTAAGTTTTATTCACAATTAATTAATCGATAAACAAGAATATAAGATTAAATTAACGATTGAGATTGGTTGTTGTTAGTTGTTGTTCGATGTTGTTAGTTGTTGTTAGTTGTTGTAGTAGTTAGTGAAAGTGTAAGTTAGTTGTATTTTTCTTCTCTTGTTTCTAACAAGGTCATTGTGACAGGCTGTGATTTTGTGACGAAGCCTTTGCACCTTATTGCTAAAGTAAGGTGCTTTTTTTTTGCATTCATTTCAAATGATCAATTCTGCGTTCCAGCTTTGACCAGAATGCGATCAAGTAAGCGGATACTGAGTATTCGCTTAAGAAAACCGAACAAGTAGGTAGGAAATGTCACATAATATCGTGGTTGGGGTACTTTTGCTTCCAACGCTTCTACCACTCGCTTTGCCACTGCTTCAGGGGGTTGTGTAAAGGGAACGGCGGGGCCTGGCTTATTTAACCGGCTAAGCACTGCCTGGTACTTGTCGCGATGCACACTTTGTTCGATTGGGATAAATTTTTGTAATGCTTTTAAGGCATTTGCTCGAAATTGTGTTGAAATAGGGCCTGGCTCGATTAAACAAACATAGATTTGAGTACCCATCAATTCTAATCGTAAGGTATCTGTCAATCCCTCGATTGCAAACTTTGAGGCGTTATAAGCACCACGAAATGGCATCGCTGCAAATCCGAGCACTGAGCTATTCTGAATAATACGTCCATAGCCTTGTGTTCGCATGATCGGTAACACCAAATTCGTTAACTCCAACCATCCCATCACGTTCGTTTCAAACTGTGCTCGTAATGCTACTCGACTTAAATCTTCTACAGCGCCTGGGATCCCATACGCTCCATTATTAAATAACGCAAATAATTGATTATTAGTGCGCCGCATGATTTCTGCAAACGCTTGATGAATGGAGTTCGAATCATCTAAATCAAGCTGTAAGCTTTCAAAACCTTCTGCCTGTAGCATGGCTACACTTTCAGTTCGACGCGCTGTCGCAAAAACACGGTAGCCGCGATCGCGCAGCATATGTGCTGTAACATAGCCAATGCCCGTGGAACAACCCGTTATCAATACTGTTTTACTCATTTCATTCACTATATCTGTTATATCACTTTCAGTGAGGTAACGTAATATCCTGATAATATTCGTTTCTGATGCGATCTACAAAAGCCACTAAATTTCTTTTTGTTAATCCGTGATCCTTTAGCGGCGATTCGATAGGGCATGCGATGATATTGATTAATAGCCCGAAAGCAGATGCATCCAATGTCGTGGGATATTCACCCAAAAAGTAGCTTTTATCACCTAAGAATACCGCCAGTGCATCGATATCTTGTTTACCCAATGTAAAAATCTCTTCAGGATGATGTCTTCCTGTACCTTGCCCGTAAATTTGCTGCTGAATATTGCGGCGCGTGAGGCTCGCTCCAATATCCCGGACAATAAACGGTAACGCAGAAAAAATTGCTGTTTTATTAACCTGCCAATTTTTATCAGTATATTGCCAGCGCGAATAAAGCGCTATCCAAAATAAATGTTCTTCGATTAAACGCTGCAACGCAACTGAAATAGCCAAATTTGTATCCGTCAATTCATCGTCAAGGTCTTGGTAGGTCGATTTCAAATGGCGTATGATAAATCGTGAATCAGCAAGCGTTATATTGTTATCAACAATGTATGGCAGCTTTCCTTTCGGTGCTGCTGTCGGCAGTACGGCCTCCGTTTCGTAGTCGATTCTAGCAAATCGCAAATAAGTTTCGACCTTACAACAAAATGGACTTAAATTAGGAATTCCCCAAGTGCGTTCAAATTGATAAAGCTTTAACATGATGCAATTCCTTAAGTTCGATAGAGTAATAATTTGTATAATGCAAGTTATCTTATAGATGAAACTTGCACATTGCAAGTCATAAATAACACTTCATTACTATTTTTGATGACAAAAAGTATTACCCAATTGAACTTTGAACGATCTTTCTGCCCTGTTGCTTGTGCACTGGACGAGCTTGGAGACAAATGGACACTATTAATTATTCGCGATTTACTATTGGGCAAAAAGCGCTTTCAAGAATTCTTAGCGTCACCGGAGCATATTGCTACCAATATCTTAGCCGACCGATTAAAGAAATTAGAATCTGCCGGATTTTTAACACAACAAGCTTATCAACAAAAACCACTGCGTTATCAATATACGTTAACCCAGAAAGGAAAAGACTTAGGGCCAGTACTGCAAGCTTTAGTTAATTGGGGAAAAGTTTATTACCCTAATAGTAAAGTGTGCTGAGTCCCGCACTATAACGCTCAGCTATAGCACCTAAAATCAAATTCTTGGAAGGTTAATTTTTGAAAGGTAATCAGTTAAAAATAAGACTGACTTGACATTAAACGGACCTACGCCCTAGCATCCACTGTAATAACCCGAATACTAAGTAATGTCAAAATTATTGTTTAAGCTGAGAAATGTTCCAGATGACGAGGCAGATGATGTCCGTAAGCTACTGGCAGATCATCAAATTGATTATTATGAGACCACCGCAGGAAATTGGGGCATCTCTATGCCTGCAATTTGGATAACACATGATGAGCAGCTTGATGAAGCGAAGCGGTTGTTTGATGCTTATCAAGCGCAACGCACGTTAACCATAAGGACTGAATATGCTCGATTAAAAAAAGAAGGCAAACATGAGACGCTGCTTGGCAGAATAACAGAGAATCCACTGCTATACCTCATTTATACCTTAGCTGTCATACTACTTCTTTACTTGCCTTATAAGCTCGTTTTAGAAATTGTAGAAAAATTACAAAATTAAACTATTCGCTAGTAAATTCATCAACGTTATTTAATCACTCCGTGTATTTATCTAAAGAATTCGACCTAAAATCAAAAAATTTGCTAGCACTCATTCTTGGTGCCTTTACTGTCTTGGGGTTTGCACCTTTTTATTTTTTCCCTGTGCCAGCCATTACCCTTTTACTGTTATTGTATCTATGGCATTCAAATACTAGGCCTTGGCACTCAGCAATCATTGGCTTTTCGTTTGGGATGGGATTATTTGGTGCCGGCGTAACTTGGCTTTATGTAAGTCTGCATGATTTTGGGGGCATGCCCATGCCAATTGCAGTTGTAGCGCTGCTATTACTTTGCGCCTATTTATCCCTTTTCCCAGCACTAACGGGGTGGCTTGCTACAAAATTCCGATTTATCCACTTTAGCGTTTGGGCAGCCTTTGTCTCAAGTTGCTGGGTCATGTCAGAATGGCTTAGAGGTACCCTGTTCACAGGATTTCCCTGGTTGACTCTCGGTTACTCACAGGTACCTGCAAGCCCTTTAATTGGCTATGCCCCTATTCTTGGCGTTTATGGCATATCGCTATTATTGGTGTTCAGCATTGCTTTATATATCGCTTGGCCAAAACAAAGAAATCTAAGCCATTATCTATGGATACTAAGTGGAATATGGGTCGGCGGATATGGGTTACAACATTACCAATGGGTCAGTCCTGAAGGTGACCCAGTAACCGTTAGCTTACTGCAAGGCAATATCTCACAAGATCTCAAATGGCGAGAAGATCACCTACTCAGCACCATGAATGCTTACGCAGACCTGGTACTTGAGAGTAACAGCCGCTTGATTGTAACACCAGAGATCTCAATCCCATTATTCCATGATGATGTGCCTACCGATTATTTGATGATGCTCAGTGACCATGCAAAGCAAAATGAAGGTGATGTTTTAATTGGTTTTGCAGAAACGGTACCCCATTCAATCGATCGTAATGAATATTACAACTCGATGTTTAGTATGGGGAGTTCCTCTGAGCAACGGTACCGGAAACATCATTTAGTCCCTTTTGGAGAATTTATACCTTTCAAACCGCTCTTTGGTTGGATTATTCAGATATTAAATATTCCTTTATCTGATTTTTCTCGTGGCTCGCTCGATCAACAGCCATTAGATTTGGCGGGTCAAAAAGTAGCCATTAATATTTGCTATGAAGATGTATTCGGTGAGGAAATCATCTTACAGCTTCCTCAAGCTTCGATATTAGTGAATGTTAGTAATGATGCTTGGTTTGGCCGCTCAATCGGTCCACGGCAACACTTACAAATTTCTCAAATGCGCGCATTGGAAACAGGACGTTATATGCTTCGTGCAACTAATACAGGGGTAACGGCCATCATCAACGAACGTGGCCAGATCATGCAAGAACTCGAAATGTTTATTACCAAAGGACTTCATGGTACAGCTCAGGGTTTTACGGGGGCTACCCTTTATGTCCAGTATGGTAATACCCTTGTGTTAACGATCATGGGATTAAGTTTATCTCTCAGCGGGTTTATTGCTTTCTTTCAAAAGAAATAATTAATGGCTAGACTTTAGTGACTTCGCCTTCTTCCTCAAACAATCGAAAAATGTCCTCAGCAGCAGCTGGTTTTCCGATATGGTAGCCTTGTGCGTAATCAACATCCATTTTCCCCAACAGCAATAAAATTTCTTCACTTTCTACAAACTCAGCAGTAATTTTCTTCCCGAAACCTTTTGCAACACTACATAACGCTTTTACCAGAATCTGATCATCTGCATTTTTCGCTAAGTTCCTAATAAAAGAACCATCAATTTTTACGGCATCCACTGGTAGTTCTCGTAAATAATAGAAGGAAGAAAACCCGACACCAAAATCATCAAGCACAAACCCGCAGCCTAATTTTTTTATCTCCCGAAGCAGATTTCTCGTTCCAGGTAAGTTATCTAACGCTGCTGTTTCAGTTATTTCAAAAAATAACAGCGTTGGATCTACACCTGATGAAGATAATTCATGCCGAATCACAGGCAATAATTCTGGATCATTGAACGCATGCGCAGAGAGATTGATGGAAAAACGTATCGGTTTAGTCGATCTACTATTTATTTTAGCAACCTGAGTAATCGCCTTACGTAGTACCATGTGATCAATTGCATGGATCAGCCCCGTATGCTCGGCCGCTGCAATAAATGCAGCGGGTGAATGAATCGTGCCATCGCTGTCATGCATGCGCAACAACACTTCATAATGCGTAATAGCGCGATCATGTAATGACATGATCGGTTGAAAATAGAGTAGATATTTATCGTATAAATTAGCATACTCAATTTTCTCTTTCCAATGAACCAATGTATAAAGCCGTTCCCGCGTTTTATCATCATTTGAGAATAAATGCCATGTTCCTCGCCCAATCTCTTTAGCTTGATACATAGCCAGGTCAGCCGCAGCCAGTAAATCGTGCACATTCTTTCCATGTTCAGGAAAAAGTGCTATCCCCACACTTGCAGCAATTTTGTAGGTTCTTCCATTGATATTCAATTGCGTTTCACTTAAACGCAACAGAATTTTCTTAGCAACCTCGATCGCTCCGCCTGCTGATATTTCTGGCAAAATGACCGCAAATTCATCTCCTCCCAAACGACCTGTTACATCAGCAGTTCGAATCGTGCGCGACAGCATTTCAGCCACCATCTTCAATAACGCATCGCCTGCCTGATGCCCACTGGTATCATTGATATATTTAAACCGGTCAAGATCAAAAAACAATAAAGCACCTGGATGCTGATATCTTTCTGCCCAACCGAGCATTTGTTCCAATTCTTCACTAAACCGCCGTCGATTAAATAAATTAGTCAGTGGGTCATGATCGGCTAACCATGCAAGATGACCTTCGACTCGCTTATATTCGGTAATATCCAAACCAACGGATAAAACTGAAGGATCTGTTTCAGATTGCCAGGATAATCGCGAATGCAGCCATACGATATGGCGCTTCGATCCATCATTACACAAAGTCATCGCCTCATGTCGCAATTGGTCGCGATGGCCACGGCGAATTTCTTCAAGGTAATTGACAAGATTATATTGTTGGTCGTTATCAGGTGCTAAAACTTCAAGAAAAAATTTTGTTTGAATTTCTTCTTTAGAATAACGCATCAACATTTCACCATACGCATTCAACATGAGAATCTTTCCACTAACGTTCTGTGTTAGCACGATAACTTGTGCAGTATCTAACAGATGAGTGATAAAATCTTTTTCTTTACTAAGCTCATCTCTCTGCTGTACAAGTAGCTTGGTGCGATAAGCAACCTTGTTCTCCAGTTTTTCAAGCTTATGAGATAATGCTACGGCTGCTTCATAAAGAAGATCTACTTCGTCTTTAAGCCACCGCTTTCGGCTAACTGAGGCTAGTGTAGCTCGAAAAATTCCAAAACTTCCACCTGCTAAAAGCGGTAGCGTAAATACAATATGCTTCAGTCTCGTAAGCGGTAATGAAAGGATTGCAAATAATATGAGTTCAGATATGAATAGACCCATTAATCCAATAATGACAATTCGCCAAGTAGAATCTCGAATTGAATGAATCATTGGCGTAATATCTGTCAGCACAACCAAGTAAGCATAATCCAGTACATTGACGCCTCGCAACGGAAGCAATTTAATTCGATGATGACGATTATTCCATTCAGTATGGATACCAGTTCGAAGGTCTTGAATCGTTGAGCGTGATTCGGCTATTTGACTAAGAATCTCTAGGTTTTTTTTTCTATTAGTCAGCGCAGCTAAGCGCACGCCCCAATTCGAAAATATCACTTCGTTTTGTTGAAGCTCTGAGTCCTCTGCTTTGGTTTTCAGCAACAATCCGATATCGGAACCAAATGTTCGCTTAAATCCTAGGAAAACATCTGCTAATGATGCGCCGATAACAATAGTTCCTGCACGAACCCCATCAATCAATAAGGGTTCGATGGTATATTGCAAACACATCTCGATACAAATCAGTAAGCTTGCTGGTAATTCTTGCGAATTGACATCGAGCACTTGCTCCAAAATAAGCGTATCGCGGTGTATATCTTCATCAAAGTTATCCCAGCCGACCAACAGCTGATCCGATTGACCATAAAACCGAATGGTTTCGATTCCATTATGTAGCTGAAACAATGACCAGTGCTGCTCAAAAGCTTGGGTAATCTGGGTACCACTTTGCATCGCTAATGCAGTATCCATCCCTTTCAAGAAAGGAATCATTCTAATCAACTGACGAGAATTATTCGACGTTTGTTCGATCAAATTCTCAACTTCAGTCACATAGCGTTGATATTGCAAACTGCTCTGATAATCAACGTTATCGATAAGGCTTCGGTAATTGATCACGCTAAACATCGTTACTACAATTAGCAAAATTAAACTACTCAGCAATGAAATTTTCCATTTCAGGCTAAAGAATTTGGATAATGTCCGATGGATCTCCTTATCAAGACGCGTGAGTGATACTAAATGACTGAACTTCATTGTGTCGGCACTTAGAAACGATACGAAGCTTGGAATGCAAAAAGATTCCAATGTTGGTCAGTATCCGCAGTCAGAAACGGTCTTCCTAGCGCACTGCGAATTTCACTTGGCGCGCGGTTATCAAGCGGAGAAACCCAACCTGTGCCATTGATATAATGGTATTCAGCGCGCAACATAAACGCCGGCGTCACATTCCAGCGCAATCCTACCGTGATGTCTTTGGCGAACCGACTATGCGAAGGATTATAGTTTTGAAGACCTGCTGGTATGCCTCTAGCGAAATCTTTCCCGTCTCGGTCATCACGATCGACATAATAAGCATCATAGCGCAGTACACCTTCCCAACTTGGAGAAAAACGATAAATGCCTTGAAAATAATAGCTTTCTCCCGTCACGTTCAAGTTACGTACGGCACCAAAATCATGTCGTTCTAGATGGCGAATTGCGTATTCTGAAGTCAAACTCCAACGTTCTGTATTGTATTGTGCAGAAAAGATGATGGGCGTAAATTGAAATGTCCCTAATCCTGAAAAAGGATCTCGCTGGGCGGCATCATAACCCGTGTTGACTTGGGCGCCGCTCACGGCAAGCCGCACTCTCCCGCCATCATACTCATAGATCAATCGACCAATGTAAGATAAATGCGGCGTGATATTCCCAGAACGATCTCCTTGTAAAATAGCAAGCTCGGTACTTCGATCTCCCGCTTGGGGAAAAACAACACCAAATTGTGCATTCAAATCTCCCCAACTATTCCTGGATTCACCATAGACCTGAGCACCATCTGAAGCCAATCCTAAATTTCGAGTACGGTCAAAATAGATCGACTGCGGCAGTAAGATACTAGGTCGTGTAAATGGAACATCACGCGTATCGTTATAGAATCCTAATGGGTTTTTTGTTCTACCTAGCCGTATACCAAAATCCATTGACTCCGTACTTATTGCAGTATAGTCAACAAAACCATAGTCAACACGAATACCGCCTTTGCTATCTTCACCCGCACTTCGTGATAATAGTTGACCCGAAAATTGTAAGTTAGGCAACGGGCGATAAGAGGCGTTAACACCTAGCTCTCTAAAATCAAAACTCCCGCTTCCACTGCTATTTCCAAATACATCATTATTACCCGTTGATTTTAAATAACCCTGACTCAGAAAACCATGTACTCGGATTCCTTTTACATCCTGCGCAACAACCTCTTGTATAACAATAATAAGCCAAAAGGCCACGAAAGCAAGTCTGTACATCATCGCATAATTTAATGTTGAATGCTGTTTATTCAATATTGAGTACATGTATGCTTTCATCGATGTTAGCTCTCTTTAAGTAACCAATCGCACCGGGAGTACTGGATATGCGCTCGCGCATTTCTTCTTCAGTTCTAACTAAAAAAGGTGCCTGCCCCGTTCCTGAGAAAATTAATTTATCCCATCCAGCCCTAAGCTGATAGGGAAAAATATTGAGCTTTTCTTTTGTGAAAATCGTATGCAGCGCTGCATCATCAGGCATAACAAACACCCTGACTGGCATACCGTTAGGCCAAGTTTTGAGACGCATCCCAAACACGGCACGTAAAGAATTTCTAGAATAACTCTTTAATTCAACACTCGGGTGGATTACGGCTTCGACAGAATCATTAGCATAAGCGTAAGTTGCAAAATACGATATGCTAAAAATGAAAAGAAATAGCGAGACAAATCGATAACAGTAATTAAAACAGTTTCTCGCTACCATATAGGCTATAAAACCTCTAGCAAGTCACCATTTCATTACTAGTTAACAAGATATGCTGATTCCGCTCTCGAATTGATTGTAAATCAGAAGGCCAAATCCGCCCATTGTCGGTTACAAGTTCCCATATATCGGGATAATTGGTATACATTCTTTCTAAAACATCAATTACACATATATGGTAAGGCCGGCGTGGTCCATAATAATCAACGATTGGGCCGATTGGATTTAATTGCATCCCATAAAATCCCAGTAATCGATTTAACGCTGGGTCCATGGCAGAAAACCAGAAAAAGAAATCATGCTTGGCACATAACTGAATGATACCAACAGCGAGTCCAAGCATAGGATGTGGGAATCGTCTGCGCTCATTTTTTCGAACGCCCTGACTTGCAGCTTTATCAACTGTAAAACGAAAGTCATCTTTTCTTCTAAAGAAATCACTATGTATAGCAAATCGAGAAATCTCGACCGTATGTTCACGCACAATGTTCATATTCGAAAATGCAGGATAAAACTGAGTATGCAGCTCGACTGGGAAAGCCGGGTTCGTTAAAGAAGCATCAGACAAAATCAAGCGTGCCGTTCCCATAAAAGCATTAGAGGGTTTATGACGAAGCAAAATATGAAGTGAACGATCGTCGAATTCATCTTTTTCTAACTCGTCTGGATATAGCGTAGTATCAAAAATTCCAGTATTTAAACACATAATCCGGTAGCGCAGACGATACACTTCTTTTTTTAATTCTAGGGTATCCGCTATCATAATTTCAAAATATTCATGAAAAGCGTTGGCAATATCGCTCATGATAATCCTTCCCAAATGAATGGGTTAATTTAATCTAAAGAAACTAGATTGTACTAATCATCGATAAACCTAAAGTTTAGAATTGATTCTGGGTTTACCTTTATTTCAATTAATCATTATTGATAAAGTAAGTTTTTGCTTTCTTAAACTCGATAATTCTTTAGATTAAATAACGATAATTACATAACATATTAGCCTGTTAGTATATGTCTTTGATTAGTTGAAAAATATCATGAAAACCTTCAAAGGTACATACTTAATGCGTAAAGAAATTTTATCGATATGGAATTATTGAAGTGAATTACTATAGATTATAAAGAAATACTTTGAGCTATATGCTCTAGTCAATGAGGAACCGATTAATACAGAGAATAAGAGAAGCAGGAGATTATTTAGAACGTTGCTTATACCAGCATTCTAACATCATAAGCAACCAAACCATTGTTCCATGATAACCGGCATGTTGATATAGATACTGACCTAAAATTTTGTCTATAAAATCGTCTCGAAAAATATAGCGTTTCTTTAGGTCTGTTAAACAGTCTGCAGCTTGAGTTTGAAGTAGTTTGTTTTCCTGGAGCCAAACCCCAAATGGCAAACCAAACCCATGCTTTTGTTTAGTAATAATCTCATCTGGGAGAAAACCACGCAGTGCTTCCTTAAAAAAATAACGTAATTTTGTTTTCTTGAGCTTAAGCTCAGGTCTCAGTTTTTCAGAAAAAGAAACCATTTCGTTATTCAAAAAAGGATAAGCGACATCGACTGCAGCCAATTCACAAGCTTTAGTAACTTTGGGTAAATCATTATCTGTTAATGTATATTTCCAATCATAGGCCAACATACGATTAATTAACGTAGCCGTCTCAGCCTTATGATAGGTTTGATCGATTTGCAATGCAGGTTCGTTTATATCAACATTTAATAAAAAATCTTCAGTAAAAACATCTCGATAACCATAGCGGGTGAGTAAATTATAAGTTTCCATACGATGTGGCATCGGTATAGATGCCTGAGAAATATAGCTATGGATTTTCCTAAGAAAGTTTATATTTGTTCCAGAAAGGGCTGATAAAGCAAACGGTGTAATTATTTTTTCCCGAAGCGCGTGAGGGATTCTTTCATATAAGGAAAAAACGTATTGCTTGGCATAACGAACATTGCCCCCAAATAGCTCATCGCCTCCATCACCACCTAATAGCAGCTCAATTCCATCTTTTTTTGCCATTTGTGCACAATAAAAACTAGGTATAGCCGAAGCGTTACCAAAAGGCTGATCAAACATAGCTGCGATCTGTGGTATAGCTGCCGCAACATCTTGAGGTGTCACATAATACTCATGATGGTCTGTCGAGAAATGCCGTGCTGCAATCCGCGCATAGTCCATTTCATCATAACCAGGGGCATCAAAGCCGATAGAAAATGTTTTAGCAGGCTTTCCCGTTACTTCTTGAAGCATACCAGCGATTGTCGAGCTATCCGTCCCACCACTTAGAAAAGCACCCACTTGCTGGTAACCAGCAATTGCATCCTTTACACTTGTATGCAACAGTGAAATAAAGTTTTGTTTTAACTCACTGAACGATTGTGCTTCATTTTCTCTAAATTGCACATTCCAATAACGTTCAGCCGTAAGTTTGCCATGTTTGTAATAAATGTACTCTCCAGGCAGTAAACGTTTCGGTTCACGATATATGGTATTGGGACCAGGCACCATATGGAAATAAATATAGTCGTAGATACCCTGGGAGCTAATTTCGTCCTTTGCAAGTGGATGCCTCATCACCGCATCAAGCGAAGTACCAAATAACAGGCCATTTTCAAGAATCTGATAATAAAGTGGGCGAGTCCCCATTCGATCAACAGCAATAAATACTTCATGAGATTTAACATTGACAAGGCAACAGATAAATTCACCGAGTAGACCTTCAATAGCACTTGGGCCATTGTTCATCCACTGATCAACCCAAACACTTGCTATTCCTTGAGAAAAACCAAGTTGATTCAGCGCATCATTATTAAATTTCGCATGCCCCCATATTCCCACGATAAAGTCATTTTTATGGCAATAATGGAGTTGTTGCTCGCTTGCTGCGATTGCCAGCGATGAATTTTCATCAACATAAATCTGCGAGCGACTGCGGTCAAATCGAGTAAGTGCTTGAGCTATCGATTCACTAACTTGTTGATTTTCAACAATTGATTTCCCATAACCGACCCAACCACACAGCCCACTCATATCGATTCCTTTTTATAGTTATAGAAATTCAAGTCCGAAATTATCTCAAGAGACAGAATCCATTAAACCAGAACCTCGCAAGGTATAGGATGGCTGAGAAATGACATTGGACTTGCGGTCAAGCCATAAGCACCGGATTGAAATACCACTATCAGATCACCAACCTCTGCTTTGGGTAATTCCATTTGGTCTGCCAACAAATCAAGCGGGGTACATAATGGACCTACAACTGATACTACTTCAGTTTCTGCAATTCCTACCTTATTTCCAACTGTAACTGGATAATTTTTTCGGATAACCTGACCAAAATTACCTGAAGCTGCAAGATGATGATGCATACCGCCATCAGTAACTAAGAATAATTGGCCTCTAGATCCTTTTTTATCTAATACCTGGCAGACATATACTCCTGCTTCGGCAACGATATAGCGACCCAATTCAATCACAAATTGTGTTTCTAGAAGTTCTGGTTCTAACCGATTCAGCAAATGTTGTAGATTTTCACCCACAGCAGCAAGGTTTAATGGCAACTCCCCAGGAAAGTAAGGTATACCAAACCCTCCACCCATGTTAAGGGAAGGTATAGGTATAGAAGATTCTCGCGCAAGCCTAACTGCAAGTTGAAGTGTTTTTTCATGCGCATCTTGGATTGCTTCTACTTTAAGATTCTGTGAGCCGCTAAAAATATGGAGTCCTTCAAATATCATTCCAAGCTCAATAATTCGGCGAAGAACTATTGGAGCTCGTTCTGCATCGATCCCAAATTGCTTTGGCCCTCCTCCCATTCTCATTCCTGAAGATTTCAATTCGAAATCAGGATTAATACGAACAGCTACTTTAGGAGTAATTGCCAAATGTTCAGCAAGCGCTACAATTCTCTCTAACTCAAGTTCTGACTCGATATTAATAACAATACCAGCGGCAATTGCGCAGGAAAGCTCGTGTTCATTCTTTCCTGGTCCAGCAAAACTCATTTTACTTGGTAACATTACCGTATCTAGTGCTACCTTAATTTCCCCCAACGAAGCAACATCAATACCGTCAACCAAACCAGCAATATGCTGAACAACTGCAGGCATTGGGTTTGCTTTCATTGCATAATGAAGTTTTATCTTATTTGGTAGGCATTGGCGCAAAGATTTAATACGCCCGGTAATCAATTTACGATCATAGGCAAAATAGGGGGTACTCCCAACTCGCTGGGTTAAGCGAGTAAGTAGCATATCCCCGATCTGGATACAATGATTTTGTACTGGAAACTGCTCGGAAGAAAAATGCTTAGGTCGATTATTTGTCATTGTTAGTCCCCACTTACTCCATAAATGAATACTTAAGCTCATTGGCTATGCTTTTTCGATCGATTTTTCCATTAGGATTACGAAGTAAGCTATTTTTCCTAATATCGACTAGAGCAGGGAGCATATAAGCAGGGAGCGCTTGTTTACAAGCAGACAATAAAGTATCGGCATCGAGGCTCACACCTTGCCTTGGAACAACGACTACAACAATAGCTTGGCCTAGTACCGGATGTGAAACGCCTACTGCGGCAGCTTCAGCTACTAATTCGGTTGAATAAATAATTTCTTCTATTTCCGTCGGACTAACGCGATATCCTGAAGTTTTAATCATATCGTCGCGACGGCCAATAAAATACAAAAATCCTTCCTCATCCATTCGTACCGTGTCACCTGACCACACCGCTATTTCCGGGATAGTTAAACCACTTTGACGAGGCGACAATTGTCTAAAACACGCCGACGTCTTTTCCACATCATTCCAATAGCCCATCGAAACAAGTGGACCCCGGTGCACAAGCTCACCTGGCTCACCCGGTGCGCATTGCGACCCATCTTCCCGTAATACCAAGACCTCTACATTGGGTATAGCTTTTCCAATCGAATCAGGACGTTTATTGATCTCTTCAGGCGGCAGATAAGTTGAACGAAACGCCTCTGTTAAGCCATACATCAGAAAAATACTTGTTCGAGGAAAAAGACCGCGAAGCTGATCTAAAGTCGCTTTAGGCATTGCACCGCCTGAGTTGGTAATATATCGCAGTGATGTCAAACCCTCCCATTTTAGCTGGGAAAGCTGTATCCACAAAGGGGGAACTGCTGCCAAACCGGTAACATCTTCTTTGATTACCTCATCCACAATGTCGCGGGGTAGCAAGTAATTCATTAATACACATGTTGCACCAACGTAGAATGCAGTTGTTAATTGACTTAATCCATAATCAAAACTCAACGGTAATACTGATAAAATCCGGTCATCTGAGTTATTTTTTAAATAAGTAGAGACACTTTTTGCGCCCGTGACAAGATTTCGGTGAGAGAGAACCACACCTTTTGGTTTTCCTGTACTTCCTGACGTATAGAGAATAGCAGCCATGTCGCTATCGACCGTAGGATGTGTATAGCATGATGCCTTTTCAGCTATAACTTCTTGCCAGCGAACAAGATTTAGTCCCTTGATGCTAGGTAACTCCGCATTATCTTCTACGACAATAACCGTATGCAAATCATGGCAGCTTGTTAAAACAGACTTCAGCAAATTAAAACGACTTGCCGACGTAACTAGAATTCTAACATTGCAATCACTCAGAATATAGCCAACTTGCTCAGCCTTGAGCAAAGGATTGATTGGAACGAATACACCACCTGCTGCAGAAGTTGCAAATAATGCGACAACACCTTCCACTCGTTTCTCAAGGTATACTGCTAATCGTTCTCCACGTGCAATCCCAATTTTAACAAGTCCTGTCGCAAGCTTCTGGGTTTGCTCTGCTAATTCTAAATAGTCTAGCCGGTATTGCTGGCTGATGAGTGCTTCTGATTTAGCACCACGATTAGCTGTGCTATAAATCAGTTCATGAAATAGGTGGGGCATATACAAATATGGTAAATTTAGTTAATGAGTTTTCAATAAACGCTTGTCTTCCTAGGGTTATTATTTAAGACCATGGCGATTCATTAAATCATATAAGGTAGGTCGACTAACGCCTAATAGCTCAGCTGCCTTAGCAATATTTCCATCAACCTTAGCTAATGCCCTAACGACTGCCTTACACTCTTCTTTTTCACGGATCTCTCGTAAATTGAGTGGCTCTTGCGGTTTGGCAGACTCCTGGATTCCTAGATCATTTAACGTAATTTGTGGACCTTCTGCCATAATAACAACACGTTTAATACAGTTTTCCATTTCACGGATATTGCCTGGCCAAGCGTAAGATTCTATCGCTGATAATGCTTCTTGGGTAAAGTTCATTGAATGGCGACCCTCTTTAGTAGCAAATTTATTTCGGAAATGATGGGCTAACAAAACTGCGTCTCCTAATCTCTCACGTAAAGGTGGAATCTTGATGGAAATCTCACTAAGGCGATAGAATAAATCTTCTCGAAAACGCCCTTCTTCGATCATTTTTTTAAGATTCTGATGGGTAGCACAGACAACCCGAACATCGACAGACATTTCTTCACGCCCACCAATACGCTCAATAACCCTTTCTTGAAGAAATCTCAATAATTTTGCTTGTAAGGATAAAGGTAGATCACCCACCTCATCAAGAAAGAAGGTACCGCCTTGTGCTAGTTCAATTTTACCCAGTGTCTGCTTAATAGCACCGGTAAAAGCACCCTTCTCATGGCCAAACAACTCACTTTCTAATAAACTTTCAGGAATAGCAGCGCAATTAATCGCAACAAAACGCCTCTCTTTTCTGGTGCTTAATTGATGCAATGCTTTAGCAAGAACCTCTTTACCTGTACCACTTTCCCCAAGTAACATGACCGTCACATCAGAAGGTGCAACTCTCTCAATATTGCGACACATTCTGATCATATTGGGATCACGGGTTATAATTTCTGAAATAGGGGAATCAGAATGAGACAATAATAGTGAGCGGTTTTCACGTTGAAGTACATGCAAATAAAAAGCGCGATCGATAATCAAACTTAGCATTTTCGAATCAAATGGCTTCTGATGAAAATCATACGCGCCTAACTCAATGGCCTTTAAGGCATTCTCACGATTTTGATTTCCCGTCAATACAATTATCTTGGTGTCAGGGGCCAGCGCAAGTATTTGCTTTAGCGTAGCAAGCCCCTCAGAAGCGCCATCAGGGTCAGGTGGCAACCCTAAATCCATAGTAACAACTGAAGGTTCATGACGTCGAACTTGCGCAAGTGCACTTTCTCTATCACTGGCTACAAAAACTTCGCAGTTATCAAAACTCCACCGTAATTGCTTCTGAAGACCAGGATCATCTTCAATCACAAGTAGCTTTCTTTGGTCATCACTTGTTTTCATGTTCTCTATAGGGCCTCTATACTCTATAACCGCTTACTAAAATAACTTATACAGGGATATTACCAATAAGCCGAGGCAAGCAATCATTCGTAAGAAATATGATATGTTTTGCCTCAGCAAGGCAAAATACCCCGTGGACATCTGTCCATGTTAACAAATAGTGTTATCGGGTAATTAGCTAATAAAAAGCAAGAAATTAGATCAAATCCATATATCAGTAAATATTTAGGCCTAGGAAATCGAACAAGCTTATTAGACCAAGTTGCCCTTTTGGTTTTCCATAAGCGGTAAAGTAATCAAAAAAATGGTTCCAACAAATTCGCGACTAGAAACTTCCAACTGCCCTCCAAGCTCGCTAATATACTCTTTGCTCTCAAAAACACCAATTCCCATACCTGCCGTTTTAGTTGTTTCAAAAGGTTGAAATAGCTTATTCTCGATAAATGCTTCACTCATGCCATGCCCATTATCTTCAATTTCAATTAAAGCCTTATTATCACTTTTAGAAAGTCTGACCTTTACAAACCCAGTTTTGGTTGTGGCTTCGATAGCATTCTGAATCAGATGACCGATAACTCGCTCCAGTCTTGTTAGGTCAGCTTTTACAATAAGATCTACGTCAGATATATCTAATGAAGGTTGCGGCTCACAAATTAATTTGCGCTGTACTATTTGTTTTAGCAATTGATCCAAAACCACGCATTCTATTTTTACTGTTTTACGATCGCTATTTAATTTTTCTAACAAACGTTGCATTTTATTTACTGAGAGATTCACTGTTTCCATCATATCTTTCTGGAATTCAGGATTCTCTTTATGTTTCTCAGCGTTCGTGAGCAGGAGTGATAACTGGAAAATTAAATTTTTAATATCATGAACTACAAATGTAGACATACGATTGAAAGATTCAAACTGCCGCGCGAGTGACAACGCAGTCGTGACTTCGTATTGGGCCAAATAACTAGTTGCTTGTGTACTAGCAACCCAGAGTAAATCCCTCACTTCCCAATCCAATTTAATTATACTTCTCGGTTCCATCAATGCAATAAACCCAACCAGTTCATTATTAAGAATAAGCGGAATAATTAATCGAAGTTTCTCATTTGCCGAAACCCACGATGGCAGAACTAAGCCTGAATATTTTTGCGGGTGTAATCGATACTCATCTAAATCAATGATCCAGCGTTTTTGGTTAAGAAATTGGCAAAACTCATCATGAGTATGATCAACAATATCCTGATCTTTAAGTGAAAAATTCCAACTCGCTGTTAGCTTAAACTCTCCGTGCTCTGATTTATACCAAAGTATACCTGCAGGACTTTCAATCAATTGCGCGAGTGATTTTATTACCCTGGTTCTTAAATCTAACGACTCCTCCGAAAGGGTACGTGTAAAACGCAACCATTCCTCACGGTAATCATAATTGTAACTATAAAAATTTTTACTAATAAATACTTTGAGCCATGAACGCGTCGTTCCCGAAGATAAAATCACTAAAAGCAACACTATTGCACCAAACAAAAATGTAAGCTGCAGAACAGTTCCCCATGTTCCTCCCGAAAGCCTGATGTAATATCCTACTCCCGCCATCGCAAGCAAATAGACCGCAGCGCCAAACAACGTTGACGAGTAAAAAAGAATTTGGCGAGAGAGAGAGATGCCGACAGACCACTTGGGATTTCGTGCCGCAGATAACCCAACTAAGGGAACAATTAACAAGTTCACCCAGCCACGTGCATCCCAAATATCAGCATTTACCCTACCTAACAGTAACGCATCACTGAAAAGAAAAAAATCATATACAAAAAAACCACCAATTCCTAAGCAAAAAAATTTGATCCCCCAGCGTAGATCTACAGGAGTGTTTCGATAATACTGCTCAATTAAAATCATACCGATCAGTGGCATGATCACACTCATCAAATAATCTGTTTGATAGCCGTCTGAGAATACTCCCTTCGTGTCTTGGGAATAAATGACCGCAAAAATAGTAACTAAGTAGAACAGCAAGACGCCGATTACGGATGGCTTAAGTTTTAAAGCGTTTGATTCATTTCCCTTTTTCTGAAAAGGGCCAAGTAGAATTATTAGAAATAATGACCAGCATAGGTTTTTAATAATTTCTAATATCTCAATCGAGAAGATAGAAGGGTAACCCCAATAAGACTGAGCTGAAATATTAGCAGCCCAAAGCGATGAAGTTATACAGGCAATTGCCAGCAATATCCCATAAAATTTACCACGCCAACTGGTAATCAGCAGAATAAAAAGAACGAAATATCCTATTGATGCTGCAGCATAACTTAACGCACTAATGGGTAAGGTAAGCATATGATCACCTGATTATTCCTACCTACCGCCCTTACCCAATAACACAACCCCTACTGTATCGATCAGAATAATGAGATCAAGAAATAAACTATGGTTTTTTACATAATATAAATCGTACTGTAGCTTCTCGATGGAATCTTCTACTGATGAACCATAAGGATAACGAACCTGAGCCCAACCCGTTATTCCAGGCTTAACACTATGTCGAATATTGTAATAAGGAACTTGCGCGATAAGCATATCCACGAAATAAGGTCTTTCTGGGCGAGGCCCAACAAAACTCATCTCACCCTTCAACACATTAATTATTTGAGGAAGCTCATCAATTCTTAGTTTCCGAATAATTTTCCCGATCCGAGTAATGCGAGGATCATCTTCTGTTGACCATTGAGGTCTGCCTCCTTTTTCAGCATCCTTTCTCATACTCCTAAATTTAATAACCGAGAAAACAGTTCCACCGCGCCCAATCCGGGCCTGACGATAAAAAATCGGCTTTCCATCTTCTAGAAAAATGATGATTATCGTGATCAGCATGACTGGAAGCGTTACAATCAATAACAGTATGCTTGCGCATAAATCAAAAATCCGCTTTATTAATGATCGAATTAAACTTTGGTCAAATCCTCTACCGAAGACTAACCAACTCGGTTGAAGTGAATCCATCCGAATATAACCCCTTTCTTTTTCATAAAAAGTGGCAATATCCATGACATTGATTCCATTCATTTTACATTCCAACAATTCTTGAATCGGGAACCCACCTCCCCTCCGCTCTTGAGTGGCTACGATTACTTCACTTACATCTTTTTGAGCTGCCAAAACACCTAAATTACTATTTTTTTCGATGATAGCTGTAACAGGGACTTTCCGCTCTTCCCCATAGAAAGGCACATATCCAACAATATTATGATTACGAAAAAAAGACTTCTCTGCTATCAGTTTATATAACTCATGCGCGCTATTCCCTGTTCCAAGTACAATTGCCCTAGGGCGAAAGAACTCGACACCGGGCAGTCTAAAAAACAACATTCTTAATAACAGCAGTAACGCAAAAGCAAGAATCATCGCGATCGCTAGCAAACCACGCCCAAAATAAAGATCGGGTAAAACATAAAAAATAAATGTCATTATTGCAAAACTCAATGCAAATGCAGGCATCAAACGCAGCAATATTGATTCAAAATCCAATTTAAAATCTGACTGATACATGCCCATGGCCGCCATACTGGTGATGATTACAAAAGCAAAAGTTAGCGCCCCTGGTAATTCAGACAAAAAAAGATTGATTTCAATGTTTCCCCACGAAACATATCGGATTCCAGCGCCAACATAGAAAACAGTCATCAGTAAACAAATCTCAGTACAAATAAGCGCTAGCGTTAATCGAGAAACGTAGTGGTTATATACTCTAATCAAATTTTCTCACCTATTAGTTATAAAGAAGCAAGGACCAACAACTCTAATGATAATCTCAGCTTAATTAAAATTACGTCGCATAAGTAGTACGACGATCATTAATGCTTTAACAGTTCTGAAATAAAGTTAGCAGGAATAGCGTAGCTAATCCCACTCGGATTACTTAATGCTGACTCTTTTCTCCCTTTAACAAAAACCATATTAACAACCCCATAAACCTCTCCAGTTTCAGGGTCATATAGGGGACTCCCGCTACTACCAGGGTAAGCCGTGCCATCCAATTGAAACACATGAAAGGCAGTTTTATTTAACTGTTTTATTTTTTCTGCACTCAATTGCTTCGCGTTATTAACGGGTAAAATAATCGGAGTAATTGAAGCTATCATCGCCCGATGTGTTACAGGATAGAATCCTAAGACCATCCCGATTGGAAATCCTGTAAAAGCAAGCATCTGCCCTTCTTTAATTTTTCCAACATTACCAATTTTTAATGGGGGCAGTGATAAGCCATTTATTTTAAGCAATGCTAAATCATGCTCTTTATCTAATTTAGTAACTAGGGCGACTCTTGCTTCAGGATTATTACTTTTCCCGGTTAATATTACGAGAGATTCATTCTTTGAAACATCAAGTAATTCAGGAATCACATGTGCGTTTGTTATAACAAGTGAACCATCCTCGACAACAAAACCAGTGCCCAAGAAATTAATAGGAGGTGAGCGCATCTTCTGAAATGTACCAATCCCTACGATTGATGGCTTAACCCTTTCAATTACTTGAAGTAGATCAGCAAAGGCCGCATGAGATAATAAAAATAGGCCCAGCCCGATAATAAAATTTACAAGCTTACACATTTGCAATAGCGTCTTAAATAGTTAGTATCAATAAAGACAATTGACAATTATCGATAAGCTGAATTTTGTGAAAATTGGATGGGAAGAATACCGAGCACCGCTCAATCAATTCCAGTCCTTAATAATTGGTAGGCGGCACTGGAATCGAACCAATGACTTTCACCAAGTAATGGTGACACTCTACCACTGAGTTAACCGCCTAATAATATCGTATAATCTTATGCTCACTGAATTTAAACATATCACAACGATCTTGGTCAATTCTATAAGAGATTAATCTAGCTATTATTGTTAAATTGAATCACAAATTAGTGTCTTATTAAATAAGCAGCGCATCAAATAGGAAATAAGGTACTCCGAAGAGGTTCTCTCCAACAGCAATTAGGAATGATTTCTTCATGATTTTTAAAGACAGACGAAGCTTTTTTTTATAAACTACCAAACTTTGATTTAGTAACGATAAATCATAGAGTATGATTCGAATTGTCATAAACCGATGCATATATAATTAACGTGATTTGTTACGAACATCCCCTTAATGAGAGAGTTCGCACATTGCTGCGGCTCGAGAATTTATTTAACAAAGTAGATTTTTTTTCTAAGTGCAATACGCCGACTGAACATCATTCAGCGTTGGTCGCATTATTTGAAATTCTGGATGTTACAAGTCGAGCTGATCTTAAATCTGATTTACTCCAGGAGCTAGAGAAGCAAAGAACCATGCTCGAAAGTTTACGGAAAAATCCCGATGTTTCAGAAGTAGCGCTAAATAACGTTTTAACTGATATTAAAGTGACATTTAGAGATTTACTAAATATTCCCGGAAAAATTGGCGGCCACCTTCGAGACAACGAATGGTTGATGAATATCAAACAACGAATGAGTATCCCAGGTGGGGCATGTGAATTTGATCTACCTTCTTACCATTACTGGTTATGTCAACCCCAAGAATATCGTCACCAAGATTTTAAAGTATGGATAGAACCACTTATTCCGATTCGTGAAGGATTTAAAATTGTATTGATGTTGCTCAGAAATAGTGGAAGGACTTTTCATTACATCGCCAAACAAGGACAGTTCCAGCATGCAGGCTCTGACCACACGGCACACATGATACGGCTCAGAATCGAAGAAAATTTACCTTGTGTGCCAGAAATTAGCGCCAATAAGTATGCTTTGAGTATTCGTTTCATTCCATTTTCACTTGAACAAAAAGTTAAAGTCTACGAAAGCGATATTGAATTTGAATTAACCCTATGTAACTTATGAATCAGATCATTTTTCTAGGGCTATGCCATTTCTTATTGATTGTATCTCCTAATCAATGATCGTTCTGGGAATAGAGACATCATGTGACGAAACTGGCATTGCCCTATTCGATACTGAAAAGGGTCTATTAAGCCACACGCTATATTCCCAAATTGAAATGCATAACGAGTATGGGGGAGTAGTTCCAGAATTAGCTTCCCGCGACCATATTAATCGGGTCTTACCGCTAATAAAGCAAAATTTAGCGATTGCTCAAGTCGATCTCAAAGCAATAAATGCCATCGCCTTTACGCAGGGCCCTGGTCTTGCTGGTGCACTGCTAGTTGGAGCAAGCATTGCAAATGCCTTGGCATTCGCTTTACGCATTCCTATTCTAGAAATTCACCATCTTGAGGGACATCTGCTATCACCTTTACTTACTAATCCCACAATTAAATTTCCTTTTATCGCGCTGCTTGTATCAGGGGGGCATACTCAATTAATCAGGGTCGATAATATCGCTCGGTACGAACTTCTAGGTGAAACAGTGGATGATGCTGCTGGCGAAGCATTTGATAAAACTGCAAAACTATTAGGATTAGGATACCCTGGGGGAAAGTCACTCTCATTACTGGCAGAAAAGGGAAAAAGTGGGCAATTTACTTTCCCTCGTCCAATGCGCAACAGTGGTGATTTCAATTTTAGCTTTAGTGGACTCAAAACATCTGTCCAGACGCTAATTAAACATACTGAGATCACTGACCAGATCAAAGCGGATATTGCTCTCGCTTTCCAAGAAGCGGTTACCGATATTTTAGTCGGAAAATCACTCGCCGCACTCAAGCACTGCGGTCTTAGTGATTTGGTTGTCGCAGGCGGTGTTGGCGCAAACGTATCCTTGCGTCGCACACTTGCAATTGAAGCTGCTAAGTTAGGTGCACGCGTCCATTTCCCAGAATTAGCACTGTGCACTGATAATGGCGCAATGATTGCCTTTGCAGGTGCTATGCGAATTAATAGTCAAGGCGAAAATTGTCTAAAAAATCATCATGCTAACTATCCATATACAGTTAAAGCGCGATGGAATCTAGAAACAGCATCGTGAAATCATTACTTTTTATTTTTTCCACTTCAGTTGTTTTAGCTTTAACCCTGATCAATTCAAGTTTTTCACAAACCGCTACAAACCAGGGTTCTATTGAATTTAAAAATAAAAATGAAACAATTCGGAATCTTCCATTGGCCGAATTTGAACGTTATTTGACTAAACAAACATTGAAAATTTTTGAGATTCATGAAAAACGAGACCGAATCTATCAGGTCTATTCTGCTGCATCTTTATTCGATTTAATTTATGGAAACGACTGGCGCACCGCAGAAGAAATCATTTTCATCTGTGAAGATTATTACCAACCGAGTATACCCGTTACAAAATTTCTGCAATATAACGCTTACTTCGCTTTTGCCAGCGCGGATAATCATGATTTTACATTAAAGAACTCACTTCAAAATGATGAAGAAGTTCGACTGGGGCCTCTTTACTTGATATGGGACAACCTTAATTCAAGGGAATTACTACAAGAAGGCGCTGTTGATATGCCATACCAAATCACAGGAATCGAACTCACTACTTTCGCAGCACGTTTCCCTGTAATTTTTCCACCCAATAGCGCACCTCCTGAAGCGCATCGTGGATCCTTACACTTTCGGAAACACTGTTTCGCCTGCCATACCATCAATGGCCAAGGTAGTGGTAAGGCGGCTGAATTGAATTATCCCGTGAGTGTGACTGAATATATTCAACCTACCTATTTGAAATTATGGATTAATAATCCCACTGCAATCCGACTTAATTCTAAAATGCCGCCATTACCGGCTGAAATCCCTGATCGGGATAAAGTAATCGATGAAATTATCGCTTACCTAACAGCCATGCGCACAGTAAAACCTCAATCAGAAACCACACACAGCCAGAATAGCAATCAACCCGATGATCAATGAAATCAAAACAATCATAATCTTCTTCGTTACCGCAGTTGCTGAAATCGTAGGTTGCTATTTACCCTATCTGTGGCTTAAAGAAGGAAAAAGTATTTGGTTACTTATTCCTGCTGCACTCAGTCTAGCTTTATTTGCTTGGCTCCTCTCACTACATCCAACTGCGGCAGGAAGAGTTTATGCAGCCTATGGCGGTGTCTATATTTCTGTCGCTATACTCTGGCTTTGGGCTATCGACGGCATCAAACCCACGTTATGGGACCTTATTGGCGCATCCGTTGCATTAATTGGAATGGCCATTATCATGTTCGCCCCTCGAAATACGTAAGCCAGACTATCGCTCGATCAATGGTTATCTTGCTCAGGCGCCTGCTTATCCTTAATAAACTGCGTATAAACATAGACTGGAATAGCCAAATCTCCTAAGTGGTTTCGAATGAGCGGCATCACACTATTCCAATCTAGGCCACCGACACCTGTTGCAAGCCGAGGCAAAGCAATACTTTTGAAACCTTCTTTATCAATTATGTGCCGACACGCTCTTAATGCATGATTCACATTTTCTACACTGGCTTTACCAGGTTTACTATGATGACCCTGCGCTTCTTCCTGTGTCAACAAATTGAGAATATGCGTTCCACCAGTCCCCGACCACAACCACGCCTCTCCCGATTTGGGATGGGTCGTTTGACAAAAATGTCGAAAATCTTTAACCATGGCAGGCCATCGTTCACGTAGCGACAATGCAAGCCCATTATCAAAATGATCATTGGATGCAACACCATGAATGATCACTTGTGCACTACTCAGCAATATATCTCCTTGAACTTCATAAATCATAACAAGTTACTTCCTTAAAAATGGGTTAAACAATCTCTAACTTAGTCTTTAGTCATTCATCGACTGCCACAAGCAGTTTCCTTTACTCACTTTATTTATTACCTCCAACCGCTTAGCATGTTGCGCTAATTCATCAGCGTCAGCAGGTAGCACAACAAGCTGCAACCCTCTGAGCGCTTCATCGGTGCTAATGTCTGGTACAGGCGTATCAAAATCCATTAATAAACTATCTTGCCCCCGTGTCATCTTGAGATAAACTTCAGCAAGCAGCTCCGCATCCAAGAGTGCACCATGCAAGACACGATGAGAATGATCAACTTGATAACGTTCACACAATGCATCAAGATTATTGCGTTTACCAGGGTGAAGCTCTTTTGCCAAAATTAAGGTATCGATTATCTCAGTACAATAATTACTCAACGTGTTTTGATTACACAATATAAGCTCATTGTCCAAGAAGCTCACGTCAAACGGTGCGTTATGGATAAATAATACTGTATTCTCAATAAATTGAACAAAATCCTCACAAATATCAGGAAATTTAGGCTTGTCTTGCAAGAACTCCGTAGTCAATCCGTGAATCTGTAAAGCACTGGCCTCGCTTTCTCTTTCAGGATTTAAATAATAATGAAAATGACGGCCTGTCAGCTGGCGGTTACAAACTTCAACAGCAGCGATCTCCACAATCCGATGACCTGACTTTACATCAAGACCTGTTGTTTCAGTGTCAAGAAAAATTTGACGCATCAATAGACGACTCCCTCAACCTTCACTCGCTCCTCTTCCTTCTGTTGATCTCACTGATTCTACGCCACGATTGGCCAATGCATCTGCCCGTTCATTTCCGTTATGACCCGCATGACCACGCACCCAGCACCACTCGACTGGATATCGCTGCGATAACTGATCGAGTGTTTTCCATAATGATTCATTCTTAACAGGCTTGCGATCCGCAGTCCGCCAACCTCGCTTCTTCCAATTTTCCATCCATTCGCAAATTCCCTTCTGCACATATTGCGAATCAGTAAAAAGATGGATTCGAAACGGTTCAGCCAATGGCAGCGATGCTAATGCTTCGAGCGCACGAATTGCAGCCATCAGCTCCATTTGATTATTGGTAGTATTCTCTGCGCCACCAAACAATTCACAGGTATGCCCTTCATATTGAACCAGGGCACCCCAGCCACCTACTCCAGGGTTCCCCTTACAAGCTCCATCTGTATAAATTTCAATTTTCTGTATTGAATCTTGCATAACAACACGCTCTACCTTTTTATTAGACTAATCCAGCCTAGATTAACCATCAGTTCACATCAAATCAATCTATATCTAGCACATCGTTTAATCTATGTTCGGAACAGTTTTCAATTGATAGCGCGAAATCATGAAACACAGGTAGCCAAACAATCGTTAAAATGGATATACCGACACAAAAGATAGATTATCAAGTGTAATGGGTGTCCCGATTACATTAATTGCCAAATCAATGTCCGCACTTCCGTTTCCTTCTATATCAGCTTCAATATGTTGCATTCCCTGAAAATCAATAACACGAACTTCACTAATACCTGTCGCTGAAAACTCACCATTCCCAATAAATGAGACATTATTCGGTGACCATTCGGTGGATTGCAACACGATAAGATCTTCTATCCCATTAAAGTCGGTAATAAGATCCGGCGCTGCAGCATTTGAATCACCCAAACCGCTACCAAAACTGAAGATAAATGTATCACCCTCAGAACCACCAGTCAGGCTGTCTGCTCCGATATTCCCTTTGAGCAGATCGGAACCTACCCCACCATTGAGTATATCGTTACTTAATCCGCCCCGGATTTTATCGCTGCCACTACCTCCGTAGAGCGTATCGCCGAATAAATTACCCGAGCAACAACTACACCTCGTGTCGCAGCGGATAAAGTCCCATAATCAATGGTATCAATTCCTTCTCCACCATCGATCAGATCATTGCCAACCAATCCTGTGTCAGGTCTAATCAAATCGCCACCTAATCCACCGTAGAGCTTGTCATTTCCCGATCCGCCATCGAGCAAATCATTTCCGCCGAAACCATAAATCGTATCGCGGCCTGCTCCGCCTAATAACGTGTCATTCCCATCAAGGCCACGGATAAATATCATCACCCCTTAGCCCATCGATCATATCCCCGAATAAACACTGCGCATCGATAATATTGTTACATTAGTGCCGTAAGTAAAATGGGTTGCACGCTCATTAATTATCATCTCGCATTTCTCCTCATCCATTATAGGTTTTATTAATATACAATATTATATAATATCATATTATTAAATATAATGAATTGATTATGATCAAACTTTTGAATCCGCACTGTAAGAATCGCTAGCGTTATTGACAGTATTCAGGAAAATACTGTACCTGAACATACATAAGCGCACTCGTTTAACTTTATGGGATTGCTAAGGAATCTACCAGCGCGATTAAAATGCCATGATTCGCATTGTCTCGCAACATAGCAACAGACCAAAATTATCAACGCTTCTCGTTATCTCCAGATAAACAGGCAATCAATCATTGCAACAGTTTCATTGTATTGATCGGACGTGAGGGTGTCGGTCGTTGGGTTGGTGCGGAAACTCAAGTTTCGCTCAACCGTTATTTTAGCTCGCACGATGACGCAAAACGCCTGCCTATTTTTCTGATTCCGCTCGGCGATTGCAAACCCGACACGTTACCCGCGTTTCTGCAGCTATTGCAGGCAACATCGTGGAATAGCAGCGAACCGTTGTCTGATGCATTACTCGAGCAGATTAGCAATCGTGCGATCGTTGCCAACAAGGTGTCATCTTTTTCAGGCAAACCCTTCGTCGGCCTTTTCGCTTATCGTGTCGATCAGGCGCCGCTGTTCTTAGGTCGACAGCAGCAAACACTGGATGTGTTGTATTTTTTTGGGCCATGTCCAGGACTGGCAGTAGTGCGCTGGCTCAAAATTAGTGGCAGCAGCGGTTCAGAAAAATCTTCACTAATGAACGCAGGTCTGCTGCCGCTGATTGACAACAGCTGGTTATTTTCGCGCACCGGTTATAGCCATTGGTTGCGCATTCGCCCCAAAACATCGGGTGAGCATGACGGCAATGATGCCCGGACAAAAGCCACTGGAACTGCTAGTGCGGCAATGGAAACCGCGCAAACGCATGAAACGATTGTTAGGACTCGTCGGTTGGTGGGATTTGATTAATTTCTGTAAACTCAGCGCACCGGGCAGCATAGAACGTAAATACCTGCGCTGCAGCGCAGTCGTTGCGTCAACTACGACGCTGATCTTAGCGCTAGCAATCGGGACACTCGGTGAATCAGCGTGGCGGGTGCAGCAAAACAGCCTGCCACCAGGATATGCTTTCATTAAACCGCTGTGGGGGCTAGGGTATGCACACGAACTGGAACTGGTCGAAATTCCAGCGGGTCAGTTCATCATGAGCTGCCTGCGAGGCCGCGATGATGTATTTCATTACTGTCGCAGTGATGAAGAACCAGTGCGCGCAGTTACAATTGGGCAACCACTGTTCATGGGTAAATACGAGGTCACTTTCCTCGAATACGATGTCTTTGTGTGGCACATGCAGCAAAATGGCCAGAAAAAAAGTGATGGTAGCGAATTTGAATACGCGCAAAATGCAGGCTGGGGATCGTTTATTGAATCATCCGGTAATCACCGTCAATTGGCATGATGCCAAAGCGTATGCCCAATGGCTCAGTAAACAAACCGGCAAACCTGCCGGCTACCCACCGAAGCGGAATGGGAATATGCGGCGCGTGGCGGCAAGCAAACAGCGTATCCTTGGGGCGATGCACTAGGCAGTAACAATGCCAATTGCGCTCATTGCGGCAGTCAATGGGATAACGAAATGACAGCGCCTGTTGGTAGCTTCCCGAAGAATTCTTACGGCTTGCATGACATGTTGGGCAATGTCTGGGAATAGGTGGGAGATGGATTTGCTCCTTACCCCAATCAACCCACGGACGCCAGCGCATTGGCTGTTGACAAACCTGACACTCGTGTGCTGCGGCGTGGTTCCTGGGGCAATGCTCCAGACGGCATGCGCGTGTCGGCCCGCAACCTCGACTATCCTCCGGTCTACCGTCTCAACAATCTCGGTTTTCGGGTGTTGTGTTTGTCCCCCATCGACTAGCGGTACACTAGCGCGCTGAACACTGAATCGCTGTGCCACCGGTCACTGTGCACCGTGCAAATTTTTTTGCATTAGCAGCAAAACTACCTACAGGCACCGATTCTTAACCATCCCAGTGACTGCCGCAACCAGTGCAAGCTGCATGCGTTTGCTCCAGGCTAGAAAAGCGCCCTTCGATACTGTTACGAGGTATCTGCAACGCCTTGCATTCCTGTGTGATTAGCTTCTAAATCAATTGGAACCCCTCATTTTGCTAACACCCGCCCAAGGTTCTGTACAATACTCATTGTTAATCGTTCAAGACTGCAATTGTGAAATTAAGCAAAATCACTGACTGGACCACTTATTGGCAAAAACTGCAGACCATTTTAGCTGATCCCAAAATAGATGAAGCGGCGTTAGACGCCTCATTGAGACAAGTACGTCAGAACATGCCGCTCCCCGTCTTCTGGTTTATTGGCAAAACACAGGCCGGAAAAACATCGATTATTCACGCACTCACTGGCAGTGAAACTGCCGAGATCGGTAATGGTCTACGGGCCTGCACACGCTTCTCGAGTTTTTATGATTTCCCGCAACAAATGCCAGTGGTACGGTTCTTAGATACGCGCGGCTTGGGTGAAATCGATTACGACCCGAACGAAGATATTCACTATTGCGAATCCCGAGCTCATCTACTCATTGCAGTGATGAAAGTTGCTGATCTTCAGCAGCAGATTGTGTTGAAGGTGCTTCAGGCTATACGAATACACCACCCCGATTGGCCAATCATCATGGTACAAACGGGTTTACACGAACTTTACGGGCCGCACGATCAGCACCTTATCCCATGGCCATTTGATCAAGATCCACTGCCTCAGGAAGTCCCTACTGATCTACAACGCGCTTTGCATGCACAACGTCAAACCGTGATAGCACTACCGGGTTCTGCACCCATGATTTGGGTCCCTGTTGATCTGACGCTAGCAGAAGATGGTTTCAGTCCAACCAACTATGGACTTGAACCACTATGGAAGGCGATTGAATTAGTGTTGCCACTCGGATTACAGCGCCAACTTGCCGGCGAAAAAGAAATTCGGGATTTATTTGCGCGAACTGCACATCAGCACATTGTTGGCTATTCGCTAACGGCTGCCGGGTTAGGCACATTACCAGTAGTCGATTTAGTAATGGTCACGACACTGCAAGCGAAGCTGCTTCGTGATTTAGCAAAATTGTATGGACAGGATTGGAATAAACAAACAACCGTTGAGTTTTTTAGCTTACTGGGAACAGCAATCACTTCGAGCTATTTTGTTAGAATAATAGGACGCACGCTAACCAAATTTATCCCAGGCGTCGGGCAAACTGTAGGTGCTGTTTGGGGAGCCAGTGCCAGCGCTGCCACTACCTTTGCACTGGGTAAAGCAGCGGTATATTTCTTTACGCAACGACAAAACGGCTTAAACATTAGTCCTGATCTACTGCGAAAATCCTACGCTGATGCGCTTGAAGCCAGCACATCTGTTCTTAAGCAACGAATCTAACGCCATGAAGAAACTGGTTAAGCAAATCGATCCTTTACGGTTAATTGCCCTCATGCTATGGCTATGTCCTACACTGATATTATTTTTATTTGGTTTGATATGGCTATGGCAGATCGATGGCTTTGTATATTGGCTAATAACGCTGGCGCTGTGCAGTAGTGCAGGTTATTTTCTACAGCAATTATTGGTTCGCCGCGACCGTCAGCTACTAAGTGAGGCGATGACTGAACCTAATCCAGACTGGCCACCCAGCGCCGAAATTGCTTGGCAAAAAGTCGATCAACTGGCCAATCACTTTGATCCTCAAACTGGATCGATTGAAAATACTTCCTGGATTATCGAGCTAGGGCGGCAAACGTTGGATACGGTATCACACTGCTATCATCCTGATGCGGAAGAACCGTATCTCGAATTGACCGTTCCCCATACGTTACTAATTATTGAGCAAGCAAGCCGCGATTTGCGGCGCGACATCACAGAAAATATTCCTTTCAGCGATCGCTTCACCATTGGTGATTTATTGCGTTTACAACGGTGGAAAGATAAAGCGGAGCAAGCGATCAATGTCTATCGAACCGGTAGGGTATTGGTGGATCCTATGCATGCGCTGTTCGGAGAAATATGGCAACACCTCAGACAACGTAGCTTCAGCCTGGCACGCGATGAACTGTATCGTTGGTTTTTACGCGCTTATATTCGTAAAGTCGGTTACTATGCGATCGACTTATACAGTGGCCGCACACCGATTATTAACGATACCGTATCGATACCCAACGAGCCTGCCCCAAACGAACCTCACCCCCCAAAAACCCAGCAACCGAATGAAGTCATAATCGAGCCGCTACGGTTCTTAATACTCGGTAAAACTAATGCAGGCAAATCGAGTTTAATCAACGCCCTATTTGGAAAATTAACGACCGCCAGCGATGTTCTTCCTGGCACCACCCAACAATTTACTGCTTATGCGTTAGAACGAGAAGGATTTGAGCAAGCCCTGATTTTTGATAGCCCCGGTTGTGATAGTCAATTATTTGATGAACAGCAAATGCTAACTGCTGCGCTGAGCGCCGACCTAATTTTCTGGGTAACTGCGGCAAATCGACCTGATCGCCAAGATGAACGGCGCTATCTGGATCACCTCCGTACCCAGCAACTAAAACGACTCCATCATCGCCCTCCTCCTATCCTTGCCGTAGTCACGCATATCGATCTGTTAAGACCGGCAAGTGTTTGGCAACCACCTTATAATTTAACGGATCCTGTTGATACCAAAGCGATGAATATCCGAGCTGCTGTACAGTTCATCGCGAGCGATCTGGCTATTCCGATCGAACATGTTATTCCAGTGTGCCTCAAACCCGGTAGAGAATACAACATCAATGATACGCTTTGGGCTAGTATTCTCGATCAGCAAGATATCGCCATGCGTGTCCGATTGCTGCGCTGTCTTGACGCACGCAAGCGAGCCGAAGATTGGACCTTACTGCGTCGTCAGATGATTAGTGCCGGTCGATTTTTATGGAATCTTCCTAAAAACAACGAAAATCGCGTAATATAATCTATCGGCTAATAACAAAATAAACCGGTAATCTCAAGCAGCTAGAGATTGAGCGATGGAACAAGTAGTGTTGCAACGGAAATTGCCTTATCGCAGTACGGAACTGGTACATTTTCGTAAACGTGACATGGCAACCAAATTCTTTAGATAGTTACTTAGGATTTTTATCTAACGCGACCAATGCTACTATCTGTTGCCGAAATTCTGCTGAGTATGCAGATTTATAACTTTGAATCATCTCTTATCTTCTCTGAACTGGAGCATAATATGTCCGCTCAAAGGAGACAACTCCCTTCCCCCAATTTAAGGTCCGCTAGTTTTGGCGGGATGCGATGTACCTTCAAACACTGTGCCCCAAACCTTGATGTTGCGCAATCCAGCCGCACCGACCGCATAGGGGTCTTGATCGAGGACGGTAAAATCCGCCAGCTTTCCGGCCTCGATGCTGCCGAGGCGATCTTCCAAGCGAAGGATGTACGCCGCATCGATGGTAATCGCTTTCATGGCTTGATCCATCGTCAAACGCTCTTCAGGTCCAAATACCTTGCCCGACTGGGTCTCACGGGTTATTGCCGTCCATGCAAGAAAGAGCGGTGAAGCAGGCGCCATCGCAAAGTCCGAATGCAACGCGACAGGGACGCCCCGACGGACGAGACCACCGAGTGGAGCGATCCGTCCGGCCCGGTCATAGCCCAAACCTACTTCGGCATACTTGTCGCCGAGGTCATACAGATAGAATGGATTAGCCGAAACCAGAGCCCCAAGCAATGCAATTCTGCGACTGATACCATCGGTGGCATAGCCATAGTGTTCAATCGTAAAGCGGTGATCAGTTCGCGGTTTTCCGACCTTAAGCTTATCAAGAACATCGAGCACCATCATTGCGCCCTGGTCACCGTTCGTGTGAACGTGTATTTGATAATCCGCATTCCAATAGCGGCGTGCGGTTTCCTCGAACAGCGCGGGTTGTGTGATCCAAGCGCCTTGATGCCCATCGATGTAGCCAGGGGGCGATAACTGCATCAGTTGAGAGAACATCGCCCCATCGGCGAACAGTTTTATTGCCTTGTTTGTGAAGACATGCCGAGTGTTCTTTTCGCCGACTCTACCAATGAAAGCAAATGCCGTATCCGCGTTCTTCATGGCGGCAGCCAACGCTATGGCATCTGGGGTTAGGCGCACACGCACCGGCGAGTCTTCACGATCAAAGGTACGCTTCAGGGCTCCAATCTCCAAATCCCAATTGACATTGCCGGTACTCATGTCAGCTACTGTGGTAATACCGTTGAAATTCAGGTAATCTCGGGCTTTGGCATAGCCCATATCCACGCGCGTGGGTGCCAGCAAGTGACTGGCTAATGCAGGTACAGCAACCTTGAAGAAACCATCCTCAAAAAAATATCCCTTCTGCCAGTCGATCTGAGGATTGCCTTTGACCGCTGCTTCAGTAACTCCCTTACCTTCCAGGTGCTTGAGCATCGGCGTATTGAAGTACGCCTCATGCGCCGAACGATGCCAGACGAAAATAGGATAAGTGCTAGAGATGGTATCCAGCAGCTCTCGTGACATGTCACCGTGGAACATCTGATTGTAGCCCCATGTGATGAACATCGGCTCATCCTTGGAGGCAGCTGCAAATGCTGCCTCCAAGGCGCTCAGGTACGCTTCGCGCCCAATGGTGGCGGGGGTCTTTGTGCCCATCACATCCCACGACTCGGGCGTGATCCATGTCGTGCCGAATTGTATAGCCGCGAGCATCGGATGCATGTGCGGGTCGATGAAGCCCGGCATCAATACCTTGTCTTTGAACTGCTCGTCGATTATGTGTTTATTGTCTTTGAGCCAGGGCTCAAGATCTTGTACTGAGCCAACGCCGAGAATCTGACCGTCACGCACCGCGACAGCGGTCGCGGTAGGCCGTGTTGCATCCATTGTGATGATCTTCTTCGCAATGAAAACGGTGATGATACCAGTTTCATTCTGCGCAGAAACAGTGGTCGCCATAGCCAAAGCAAGCAGTGCGCAAATCAGTGTTTTTATTGTCAGTTTCATCGTTTGGTTACCTCTAGATGATGGTAGAAGATAGCGGCCTAACACCAGAATGAAAGAAAGCGTCAAGTCTAGAATCACGAATTCTTACCCTTTATTCTTGAATAGAATAATCCCAATCGATACAAGGCGCAATTGAGAAAGAATGGGGTCAGGTCTTGCGATACAATATTCAATGATATAATCTATGCAATATTAAAACTTGAAAGAAAACCATGGCCAGACCCCTAAGAATTGAGTTCCCGGGTAGCTTATATCATGTAACTTCGCGAGGCGATCGTCGTGAACCAATTTATCTGGACGATTCTGATCGTGCCAGTTGGCTATCATTGTTCGGTCATGTTTGTCAACGGTTTAACTGGATTTGTTACATATATTGTCTGATGGATAATCACTATCACATCGTTATAGAAACGATTGAGGGAAATTTGTCCAAAGGAATGCGGCAATTGAATGGCATGTATACACAAGCCTTTAACCGTAGACATGATCGTACCGGACATGTCTATCAAGGACGCTATAAAGCCATTCTGGTCGAAAAGGATAGCTATCTACTTGAATTATCTCGTTATGTTGTATTGAATCCTGTACGGGCAGGCTTAATAAAAAATGTTGATCAATGGTCTTGGAGTAGTTATTCAGCGATGATTGGAAAAAATGACTACCCCGATTGGCTGCAAACGAAATGGGTGCTAAGCCGAATGGCACTAAGTTAAGCTGCTTTAGCATGGTATTTTCCCCTATGCAGAGCCACCTTCATTTCATGTCTTGGAGCGGTTAATAACTGATACGGTTTTGGCCTTCGTTTCACTGCTCTGGGTTCA
>WBZN01000271.1_pt1 | contig 55916 bp, 41 predicted proteins | sample 5204281 | NCBI WGS metagenome assembly WBZN01 (sample SAMN12344347, study PRJNA552823) | activated sludge metagenome | biome: Activated sludge suspended growth; feature: Nitrification reactor; material: Wastewater; isolation source: activated sludge from nitrification reactor of wastewater... | reverse complement strand
CGGCCCGCAAAAATGGCCGGATTGGCAGTCGACCAACCCTTATGACAGATAAAAGAATCCGGGTTGCTCAATCTATGCACAAAAATCCTATTGGTAGTTTCGTACCTTTATGGGATTTGACCCTAAATTCCGGAAGTATGGTCATTTCAGTATGTCATAAATCGTTGGTCGGCCCACTATGAAACGCTCCGCCAGGTGCGCTACCTTCCACAACCAAGTTTGATAAAGTCGCCAGATTTCCTGGCGGTCTAATAAAGCTAAGCGAGTGCTTTTATGTATGTTTATTTATACAATATTCTCCTGAATACTGTAAACAACGCTAGAAATTCTTACATTAAGAATTTCCATTCACAGTTATGACGAATTTCGAAGAGGAATAACATCCTGAGAATTTTTCATCAACTCATAAAGTGCCATATACGAAATTGGACGGCTGAAATAATAACCTTGTTGGTAAATGCAACCGTATTTTGTTAATAAGTTGACTTGCTCTTCAGTTTCGACCCCCTCGGCAATCACTATCAATCCGAGATTTTCTCCAAGTCCAATAATTGCTTGCACAATTTTCAAATCGTTAGGATTCTCTCCTAATTTATGTACAAATGATTTATCGATTTTAATGATATCTATAGGTAACTCTCGCAACAATGTCAATGAAGAATAGCCAGTACCAAAATCATCCAAAGCAATAGTGATATTTAATTTTTTTATTTCATTCAAAACACTACTTGCTCGTTCCATATCGTTGACAATTGCAGTTTCAGTCATTTCAAGAGCGAGCGATTGCGGTGGTAAACTAGTTTCACGCAAAATTTGCGCTATCATTTGTGGCAAATTTCTATTGACGAGTTGCCGCGGATTAAGATTGACTGAAACCTTGATGGGATATCCTAGATTAATCAACTTAGAGGCAACCTCACACGATTCTTTCAACACCATTTCGCCTAATGGCTCAATTTGTCGGATTTTTTCGGCTAAAGGAATAAAACTGCTGGGCGAAAGATAGCCTCGATTTGGGTGCGGCCATCTCACTAACGCTTCTATGCGAGAAATGCTATGAGACCGAACATTAAAAATTGGTTGAAATAACACTTGTAATTCACGCTGTTTAATGGCGGTGCGCAGTTCTTTTTCAAGAGTAATCTGCTCACGTGTCCAATCTGCCGACAACTCTTGAGAGTAAAGACCATACAAATTACCTCCATCTTGCTTGACGCGATACATTGCTGTTCCCGCTCTTTTTACGACAATTTCACTGCTTAGACCATTATCAGGGTAAAAACTGATACCAATGCTAGCCGATACAAACACGTCTAAATCGTCAATCTCAAAACGATGCCTAACTACTTCCAAAATTCGCTGCGCCATTTCAAATACAGTGTCTTTGCTCAAATGTTCCGAAAGCAAAACAAATTCATCGCCACCCCAACGCCCGACGATGTCGCCTTTTTGCAGCGTTTCAAAAAGCCGGGCTGAAACCATTTTCAGCAGTTTGTCCCCAGCATGGTGCCCCATCGCATCGTTAATTTTTTTGAAACCATCCAACGCAATGAAAAAAACCGTGATAACTCTATTAGTTCTTTCCGCGGCAGTGATCATCCGATCAAATTGCGTCAGAAGCTGAAAGCGATTGGGTAATTCCGTTAAGTCATCATAGCTTTTATGATGTGCTACACGCTTAGCCAATTCGATAGTATCGGTTATATCCGTGATTGCAATGACCGAGCCCATCTTAGTATTATTTTCGTCGTAAAACTCGTTGCACACAACACGCACTGTAAGCTCATCACCATGCGGTGTTTTAATGTTGTATTCCACAGGAGTTTTTGTTGATTTTATTGCTAACGCTGAAAAATTTTCTTTTAACCGAGGAACACTCACAAGATCTGAGGTGGGATAGAAGTTTAGAATTTCATGGAGCATTTTCCCGTTTAGCTCAGAAAATTGTGTTTGAAGGATTTTTTCCACACCTTTGTTGGCGTAAATAATTGTATTCGCATTATCAGTAATAATAACGCCATCACCAATAGACTCTAGAGCTGCGCTAGTGCGTATTTTGTTGATCCAAAAAATACTTACGAAACGATTGATGCGCTGCCAATTTTCTAGTGGATAGAGGAATAAGGTGCCTACTAGAATTGCGCTGGGAGGCATCCAAATATGAGCAAATTTTAACAGCACGCTACTCATCAACAATGCCAATGCAAAAAGACCGAACAAGACAAAAATTGTTAACTGACGCTTCAGTTGAATCAACAACAGTAAGAAAATCCCCACGCAGAACGCCGAAACAAGCGCCATTGTAGAATTAGAAAGTGGCGTGATTATATGATTCTCAGATAACATCGAATACACATTTGCATGCCACTCTATGCCAGTCATTAATCGATGATCGATGGATGTTAAAGGAGTAGAAAAACGCGCGCCTAAGCCAGTCGCAGTTATTCCAACAAAAATCACTTTATTTCTCAAACGCTGCAGGACAGCATCATCAAACAAAACTTGCGCGTAAGATACTCGCTGGAACGCTCCCAATTCCGTTACATAAGGAATCAATACTTCTGCTGAACGAGTCCACAATTTATCATAATTACTCAATGACTTTGGATCATCATGATCAACATCGGGCAATTGCTTTTTTGTTTCAAAATCATTCAACAATGCTAACGATAAAGTCGGCCAAACCGGGGAATCGATGCCCGCATACAAAAATACCCGTCGAACAACCCCATCTGTATCCAACTCCACGTCCGCATGCCCCAATTTGGCATGTTCCGAAAATATCGGTAACGGTTGCGCAAAATCAATAGCATAAGGTGATGACTCGGATATCGGCGCCACAGGAAGGACAACACGACCATGACGGGCAATCGCTTCTGCAAACAATCGATCTGCAGCTGCAGCCGCATTCGACCCTTGCTGTTCCGTAAATAACAAATCAAACACGACTGCTTTATTGTCGATAGTTCGCAATCGATCAATCAACCGCGCATGTAATGCTCGAGACCAAGGCCACTGCCCTAACGCTTTCAGACTATTATCATCGATTGTAATAATAGCGATTCTTGAATCATAACTAGGATGCTGAAATGATATGAGTTTATCGTAAATGATGAAATCGAATCGTTCGAGATATTTTTCATAGGAAATGAAAGCTACAGCAAACAAAATGAAAACTGCACACGCAAGAAAATTTTTATCGGTATAGTAAGATTTGTCTGCAAAAAGTGATGGCATTACAAAAGCACTAGTAATGGTAGTAACATCAATAACATAAACCAATAAGATATACCTCGCGGAACGTCAATCGTTTGAGGTGATCCCCAAGGTCCTTGAAAACCATCAGACTCAATCGTTTTGGTTCGCAGGTAATACACTCCACTTTCAGGTTTCTTAATTACAACTTGAGAGGCTGTTGTTACTTCATCATGAATGATTTGATTGAATTCAGAATCGCTGGCAAACTGAAAATGAAAACGTTGCCCTTCTGCAGGAGCACGCCATGCGAATGTCATGCTGTTTTCATCAAATTTAGCATCTTCCAGCGACGGGCCAGGATGAGGAACACGAAAAGCCATGACATCACTCATAGGCCCGGCGCCCTCTTGTGGAGAAACAGCCATGATACGCCAAAAATACTGGCCAGGGCTTAATCGCTCAGAAAGTATCAGCTCATTGTCCTTGAATTCCGGATTAAAGTAATTCAGATTGGAGAAGTCAGCGCTATCGCTGATCATGACGGCATAGTGCGAAACTTCTTCTTGCTTTGCCCATTTAAATTCATGTTTTTCGGGATTCATGACACCATCAGGTATCGGTGCAAGAATAAAAGGAAGTTCCGGTCGTGAGTTGAGAGCTATAGGCTTCATAGCATCAAAGCCTTCAATCCATGATTGATCGATGCCGCGAATTCTTAACCAATAATTACCATCCGGAAGATTTCCGTCGCGAAAAGGTAATTTTGTTGTGGTAAATTCAGTGATTACATTATTAAATTCTCGATCATTGGCAATTTGTGCGCGATATGCTTGTGCACCACGAATCGGTTTTAGATGAATGACTAAAGGCAATTCCCGGTAATAATCATTCGTCTCAGATAGATCAGGGGGTGAAAGTAGTTTGATAGGTGGTCGCGGTGATTTTCCTGCCGCAGCAAACGTGCCATATTTCTCAGGAACTTTGACGGCTTTACCTTTACCTTCCACTTCAACCGCACCGGTTAAAACCTCACTGGTAGAAGCTGATTCGACTTCCACCACACCAACACGAAAATCGGTACCTCGAACTGAACTTATCGCGGAAGGGGTGCGAATTCTAAAGCGCGTTCCATTCTCAGAATTTTTCGGCACAGAACTTTCTACTCGCCCTTTTTGTAGCTCAATCATCGTATCGATCAGACCATAATCACCGAGAATTCTCATATCATGCAACCGCAGATACGAATTGGGCTGGACGTTCAGTTGCGTATCATCTGCAAACTTCAATGTCAAAAAAGCATCCTCACCTGTTTGAATTTCATCGCCCACCAATAATTGCATTTCAGGTTGGGGTGAAGTATCAGTCTGTCCCTTACGATGCAGAGTAACTGCACCTCGTACTTGAACGACTTCCGCATAAGCCTGCCCATGCTGCTTTGTCCAAGAGATGGGAACACGTAATTGTGTTCCGGGAGGTACAAAATAGGGATTGTGAATATGATTTAAACGGACAATTCCATCTAAATGCTTCATGCTGACAAGATGCTTTTCAGTAAAATTCCATAGATTGTCACCTCGTCTAAAAATATAGATCCACTCTTCCGCCATAAGTGAGGAAAATGGAATAAATAACAAAGTTATCAATAAGATAACAATACTGATTGGCTTTGCGTAAACGGTAACGCCCAATCCTTTTTTTGTAAACATTATTCCCTTTTAGCACTTTAAGCCATGCTCTATCTGTAACAGTACAAGAGCACCAGTAACATCCAGTATTTCCTTCGCTTTAAGTTTTTAAAACCTAAAGAATTAAAACATTGCATATGATACCTAACCGCCACACAAAATGTATAGTGGACTTAGATAATAGCCAGCTTTCCAGTTTAAGCCATATCAAATTAATAATCATTATGTTACACAATATTTTCACCCAATCCAAGGAAAAATCAATCCTTAGATAATTTAGGCTTTTTTGTCATTACCGACAACCAAAATTTGCCCAGCCAAATGACATTTGCTATTCACATAATTTTCACATAAGCTCAGCTATTATCGTTTGAATCCATACTCACACCAAGGGAAAGAAGTATACCCATATGCCAATAAGCAGCATAAATTTAAATAACTTCTTTTTTATAACTATAATGACGAAAAAACAAAAGGAGATTGATTACCATGGTTTTACGCATTGCTCATGTTGATGACGATTCAGATATCCGTGAATCCGTACAACTAATTTTAAAGAAAGATGGCTACGAAGTTGACAGTTATCTCACCATGCAGGATTTTCTTGACTCATTAAAAAACAATACGATCCGGCCTAATTTAGCCATTCTAGATGTCATGGTGGAATCTATGGATTCTGGTTTGACGACTTTTGCTAACCTTCATAAAAACTATCCTGAGATGCAGGCTATTTTTCTAACTTCCTTAGGTGATATGATTCGACCTTATTTTGAAAATCAATCGCATGAATGGGTATGTATCATGGAAAAACCCGTTGAACCGATTAGTCTTCTCGCAACAATCAACGCTCGCTTGAAAAATAAAGACGGGCAAATTGCCTAACAATATTAATATTCGTAAAGTAATGACAAGCACCGAATTTTCTTGGGATAAATCTGCTAATAATCGTGCAGCCTCACATTTAGAAGCACAGGCTCGGGTTAAACTTAGCGATGATGTCTTAATCAGCAATATCCGGTGGTTCATTGCTTTTCGTTGGGTATTAATCGGTGCTTTAATTGTTTTTGAAATATTAGTACTGCTTTCATCGTCAGACACTTTCGTCAAATTGGGTGTCAGTGACCAACATAATTGGCCTGTCGTCGTTATCGGCATACTCATTTTCGCTAATATTCTTTATATCATTGCGTTAGATTACTTACCGCCAAGTCGATACAACTCTCCTACCATCAATCTTTGGGCGCAGATTATCGTAGATCTGGTCTGTCTTTCTGTCGTCGTACATTACATTGGTAGTACGTCTACACCAATATCTTTTTTCTATGTGTTGCATATTGCTTTAGCATGCATCTTTTTTTCAGCGCGTGAAAGTTTCTATGTAACCGTGCTGGTTTGCGTCATGGATACAGTTGTCATCTTGATTGATAACTTTCTTTTTGCGCAAGCGCCACTTTCAACATTAATTGATAAACATTTTTCTATCGAAAGCTCACCGCAAGACAACGCCTTGCTTTGGATGATCTTTCTGGATGTGCTATTTCTCGTTGTTTGGTATGTCGTTTCAAGGCTTTCATTAATTGTCCGCACGCATGAACACCATCTCGCTGATGCTTATAAACAAATCAAACGAGCACAAGTTGAAAAAGATCAATATGCGTTGTTGATTACGCATCAGCTTAAATCACCACTGGATGCCATTCGAAGTAAGATCAATTTGATTCGAGAAGGCTATCTCGGAGAAACCTCTTCGGAAGTCACGCATGCGCTCGAACAAATGGATATTCGAGCGAAAAACATGTCAGGATTAATTCTTGATTTATTGCGATTAGAACGTTTAAAAACCAGTTGTCACGACACGGCGCAGTTTAAGTCCACGAATATTCACGCCATTTTAAAAAAATGTATCGACAAGCTTGGGCCGGTTGTCAATTCTAAGGAAATGAAATTGAATGTCTCGGTGAATGACTTTTACTACCAGTGCATTCCGGAACAACTAGAAATTTTATTCGAAAACATTATTTCCAACTCCATCACTTATTCGCATCACGGCACATCCATTGAAATTGCCTCTCACCAGATCGGAATCGATCAAGCCACGGTTACAGTGACTGACCACGGCATCGGCATCGAAAGCAAAGATTTACCCAACATTTTTAACGAATACTTTTATTCTCCGCGAGCCGCAATGCATAATAAATCCACCAGCGGAATCGGCTTATCGATCGTAAAAATCGCCGCGGAAAATAATAAATTAAAAATCAATGTGGATAGCGAACCAGGTATCGGTACGACATTCACCATTATTTTCAACAACGTAACCTCTAGCGCCGCGTAATTTCTCAAAACAAGCTTGTTGATGATCCACGTAAGTTTGATTGCGCATTAATAAGTCTGACCCGGGCAAATTCATTCACTTCGATATCAAACGATTTCTTTTTTGCGAATAAACCCAGCACAGGCTTGGTTTGAACTCAATGACTTCGGGCAAGGCGAAAGCCAATGTAGTGGGTGCGAATGAACGGATTGTCGTGAGTGCGTACGGCAGAACGGCACTTCTCGCCATTACTGATCCATGAGCCGCCGCGTAGCACACGGCCAGCACCCGATTCTGGACCTTGCGGGTCGATGACCGACTGCGATCGATACTCACTATACCAATCCTGACACCATTCCCATACGTTACCGTGCATTTGATACAAGCCCCAGTCATTGCACGGTAATTCCTTCACCGCAATCGTTTGACCTCTGTATTCGCTATCGCCACCTCGGTTATAAGGGTAATTGCCGGTGAAATTTACGTGTCTTAAGTCGATTTGCTCGCCCCAACTGAACGGCGTCGCAGTTCCAGCGCGGCAGGCGTATTCCCATTGTGCTTCCGTCGGCAAACAAAGTTTCAGTTCCGTTTTCAGGCCGTTCATGTTAGCAATGAATGCTTGCGCATTATCCCAGCTGACATTTTCCACTGGATTCTCTTCGCCTTTGAATTCGCTTGGATTATCGCCCATGATCACTTGCCATAACACTTGCGTCACCGGCGTATCGGCAATCCAGAAACCCTTGGCTAAAGTGACTTCATGCTGCAATTCGTTGCCAATACGCTCTGGTTCATTCTCCGGCGAGCCCATCCAAAACGTTCCCGGCTCGCACCAACGGAACATCTGCCGCACGCCTTTGTAGGTAAACGCCATCCACAACCCGAATTCGTCCTCGCCCCAATCGGACGCCCAAGCTTCTGGGAATTCTTCAGGAAAAATAGTGTGTTGGCGGATTTTGAACGACATGATGTATTAAAAAGTTTATTTGTAGGAAGCAATAAGCGCAACGCATTACATCATGATACTGCAAAAGCATGAAGTTCTTCCGTGGCAGCGTCGGGATTACACGCAGGAATGACAAAAAACTTATACTTCATTATCACCTTTGCACAGACCTTTTATTCGATCATAAAATTTTTCGGCTTATCGTCATCCCTCAGATCATCCCCCGCCTGAGCCTTCTCTTGCTCCGTTGCGCTGCGATCAGCTGGCTGCTGACCTGCTCTCAATACTCGGTTTGACTTGATGTCATGTCCGCGAGCAAGACGAAAGCCAATGATGTCATAGCGAATGGACGGATCGTCGTGATGGCGGTTGGCCGAACGGCACGACCTTCCACGGCTCATCCACGAACCGCCGTGCAGCACGCGGTAGGTACCCGTTTCCGGCCCTTGCGGGTCAGTGACAGGCTCCTCCGGATACTCATCGTACCAATCTTGACACCATTCCCAGGCATTGCCGTGCATTTGAAACAAACCCCAGTCGTTCGGTCTGTATTTTTTGTCTTTGACATTGGCAGTATGCAGCAATGCGCCTTCACCCAAATTTACAGAATCATCCCAAGTACCCCGATAGTTGACCTTTTCGAGCGACAAATCACCATCGAAATTAAACGCGCCGGTCTTTCCCGCTCGGCAAGCATTTTCCCATTCGGCTTCGGTCGGTAAGCGTAATTGCAATTGCGAATGGCTGTTATTGATGTGTTTCAGAAAATTTTGTACATCCTCCCAACTGACATTTTCTACCGGCAATTTCTCTCTCTTGAAATCACTAAGATTCCAACCCATCACTGCCCGCCACAATGCCTGCGTACAGGCGGTATCCGCCAGCCAATAACCTTGTGTAAGAATCACCCGATGCTGCTTCTCGTCTATAAAACGTCCTTCTTCACTCTCCGGCGAACCCATCATGAAACTGGTGGGTTCGATCCAACGGAAACGTTGGGTAATTCCGGTGATGATGGCGTCGGCGTAGAGGCCGTATTCATCCCTTCCAGCACTATCAGCCCAATCGGGCTTAAATTTAGCCTGTGATAACTGCGGCTCCGAGTACCAAAACCCTGGACACAAAGTCTGGTGATTCACTAATAAAGGTGCGTGCCAGTACCAGCGATATACGCGATTTTGCGCATCTCGGGATTCGGCATACAGTCCTTCAGTACCGCTGCCCATGAATATCATCCAATCGGCTTTTTGTTGCTGAGCGGCGGTAAGATCGATGGTGACGCACGCCGAACCGATCTGTAATGTATGCTGCCCGGTAGCAGCAAATTGAAACGCATGTTCACTCGATTGCGTAAGATTCAGGCTGATTACTGTTTGCTGACCCTGCTGATCGGTGTGCGTATGGAAAAGATGCGTATCGGATAATCTTAACGTCAACAAGGTTGCGCCGGAGGTCGCATGTGTGTTCCACGCATCTTCTATGTTGCTCTGAAAATCTTCACTGAGCTGTACTTCGGATTTCTCCGGTACCAACGTCAGTTTCTCGCCAGTTTGCCGTAGATGATACATGCGCGAAACTTGCGTCGTATGCAGAAAATTCCAGGCAGTTGCCTTCTCCGTATCGGATAAATCACTCGGCCATTCGCTAGTACTGACTCCGGTTTGTTGTTCATCCCGTTTCTTGGCAAACGCCATCAACGCAGTCCAGTAGTGGTGTTGCTGACGGATAGTTTTGACTTCATGCCGTGCCAGATGACGCTTCACCCAGGCATGCAGCAAACTATTATCCGGATGAGCTTGATAGGTTTTCACCATGTCTTGTAGGTATTTTTCCGTTGCAACTTCGACTTCCTGCGGCAACGGCAAGCCCAGCAATTTCAGGTTATACATCGCTTCAAAATACAATTCATCGGGATATAGCGCGTGATGGCGGCCAATCAATTCCACCCATTGCTCTTGTTGTTGCGGTGTCAGTATGCGGAGTAAGCTGCGCGCTTGCTTGAGATAGCTGGGTTTGCTGGCTGCCAGCCATCCCCATTCGTCACCTTCACGGATCACCGCACTATGTCGCCAAACCGCATTTTCGTGGCCAATGTCGTAACCACCTGGCAAGCAATAACGCATTGCGCGCAGCAAACCGCTATCGACGCGCACTCCAGCGAATAAAGACGCCAGCAATTGATCGATACTTGCCGCGTGATTGCGCTTGTCTTGCTCGGCTTGGTAATTACCTTTGATCAATCTGAGACGGCTTGACCGATCCCACACGACACAATCGAAAAACTGCAGCAGGCGTGGGTCGATTTGACGCTCGGCAACCGGCATCAACACCGTGGCACGAAATCCTTGCGCACGCAACATCTGCCCAAATGCCAACCATGCATAGAGTGTTTGCCGCGATTGCGCATGCCTGCCCAAGTCGCTGAGGATTAAAATCGGCGTGCATTGTTCGGGCTTAGACCAGGGTTCGATGATTTCGCGTTGCTGCTGGTAGCGTACGATATAACCACCCGGTTCATCGTAACAATATTGCACTTCCAAGCCTTCGTTGCCGCGCGCTTGCAGCAGCCGGTTGCGTAAGTGCAGGAAATCGCGGCGATAAGGAAAATTATCGTCATTGATATCAATCAACACCCGTACTTTAGGCGCCCAGTGCTGTCGCTGCTGGTACGGGATTCTCCAGACAATTTTACCGCTCGCCACATGCTTGACCAGTTTTGCCGTATCCGGACGCCGCCCTTCGATACGATCTCCCAAGACCCGTTGCAAAAACGGTAACATTCTTGGCCAAGCGGTTAATTCTAAATGAAGCGGCTTGATGCGATGGATCTTAGGAATCCGAGTAACCGATTCTTCCAGTAAAGTGGACTTGGCTTGTGTAAACCAATCTGGCAAGCTGAGTTCATCGAACTCGGAATTGGCTTGAGTCTGATCCAAATGAGTCGAAACGACTCGATAATAGGATGCTGTCGTGGCTTGCGGCTTTATTTGAGGCTTGACCGGCGGATCGCCTGGTAACTTCGTTGAATCATTGGGTCCTTTTGGAACGACGCTGGTAGGAAAGTTTGACGCCGGCAACCGTTTGGACATGGAATCGGTATTATCATGCCGTTCAAATCCAAGCATTGCCGCAATGGATTCGTGCTGATTGGCTTCAAGCGTTTGCAACGCCCATAACAGATCCGCACGACCGACATCACTTTTACCACGCGCTTGGTTATCGATTACCCAGGCAGCAGTCTTATTGCTCATATATCGCCGAATACTTGCGCAAGGCGAATTCGCTGATTTTACTCAGCAAAGCGAGTTGTTCGTCAGTATTTTTCCCCAACACCGATAAAGCTCGCAGCATATCAAGGTATTCCGCTTGACCGGGCGGTGTAATGCCTTTGTCTTTGGCAGCGCTTCGGTCTTTGATCAATAGTTCGGCTGCTTTACGGTAAACATCGAAAGAACATTGTTGATCAAAGTGCAGTTGTCCCCGCCCGATTAATAGTTGCGTCAATTCTTGATCATCTTTGGGTAAATCGAGATTCAACACCAAACAACGGCGCACAAAAGCCGCCGGCAACTCGCGCTCCTCGTTGGTGGTAATGATGACCAGCGGCGGTACATTGTCTTTGCCGCCGATGGTGGTTTTCAACCAGGGAATATTGATGGCGTTATTACCCAAAATTTCCAGCAAGCTGTTGGGTAATTCCGCATTAGCTTTGTCGATTTCGTCAATCAAAATCACGCTGCCATCGGCTTGTTCCCAATTTAGTGGCTTTTCCGGCACTGACAGTTGATGCTGGCTTTCTTGATAAACCTGATAGGCTTTTTCCCAATCCAGCGCCCACCACAAAACACCGGGCGATATGAAGCGCTTAGGATCGAGCAAAGCTTTTTTATCATCACCGGCTTTAATCGTCTGCGCCTCCGCCAGCCGACTCACTGCATCGAGCTTCCAAACTAAATCCTGCCCTTCGGTGTGCGCATGAATCACTTCATAGACAAACAATCGTTCCAGCACCACTGCTGCTGCATACGCCAACTGACTCTTGCCGGTACCCGGATCACCGCGCAGTAACACCGGGCGGCGTGCCGCCAATGCGGTTTTCAACACATAAATACTTTTCTCATCAAATTGATGAATCGCCTCAGGCCATGATCCATAAGCGGGTAACTTCACTGGTTTAGTGACGTCGAGCTTTGCGATGTCGGTATTGATTCTCTGCTGAATGATTGCGTTCATTGGGGTTTCTGCTCTTCAAGGGTTTTATAAAATTCACTGATGGCTACCGTTAAATCAGCGTCTTCAACAATAAAAGCTTCTTCCCGGTGACCTGATCTAATACGGATAAATGACAAATCGGGGAGCAATATTTTAATTTTTTCTTGTACTTTGGTATCTGCCAAAGCAGAGTTAGCTTCGTTGGGAATCAGCAAAAAATAATTCTTTCTGAGCTTCACGTTTTTTTGTTGCTTTCGCTGTGCAATTGTCCGCTTTAACCGGTCAATCGCAGACGTCTCATCCAATTGGTCGGATAATTCTTGACTCATCACACGAAAATATAACCGTTTGATAATATCTCGCACCACATCGTTGGATCTGAATCCAGATTCCAAGGCAACACCTCTTGCCGCTTGTAAATTGAAATCATGCCGCCCAAATTGAAAACTAGGTATTGTTTTCGCTTCCCTGGAAACGATCACTTCAGCGCTAGCGAAGGTCATCTCCGGCAAAATATATTCATTTCCATTATTTTGTGCATTAGTCCGCCGGTATTGCAGCATCCATTCGTTTTTCACATTAAACAATACCAATTTTGACAAAATGCCTTCCGCCACCTGACCCAAAATATTCATTTCACCAATCTTGCCATTCCCTAGACTTGCACAGCTATCGACAAAAGCCGATTGTAAATTTTGAATCATCGGTACAAAGTCACCTTGAAGACATTGATCGATCATATATCCTTGCAATCCTTCCGGGGGAATCATAGTCAATCCACAGCTCCTAGTCATGTTATCGCGAAGCAGTTCGGATTTATTCCAATCTTGCGCCAAAATCGATGTGATTTCCTGCAAAAATTCATCATCGGAAAAACCAGTCCCACTTCCTTGTATTAGACTGATTTTATCGAGGATTTGCGCATAGTTTTGTTGTTTTAATTGATCCAGCGGGGTTGTTAGTCTCTCCGCTGCAAAATTTAGCAATTCATTGATATTTTGATAATAATCTCGATAATGCTTAACTCGTTTATGCTCCTCAATACATACAGTCGGATCGCGTCCTTCTAGGCTTAATTCAGTTGATTTATATTTTTCTTGCCAATAATCTGTTACTTCCATTCGATATTGCGCGTTTTGCAAATCGATACCATCAAGAGCAATCGGATGCGTTCGTGTTTGAAAATTTCCCTTCTGCCATAGAGTTAACAACTCATACATACACCAAGTGGAACGAAAATAGGTATCGCTAAATATCGTGATGATGTACTCACCGCCGCTTAATTGATCCATAAAATCCTTGATCAGTTCGCCATGCTGCATCGCGTTTTTATCGCGAATTAATTGGATATGACGCTGACGGCATAAATCCTCCAACGTATCGACAATATGCGTACGCTTTTCCTGCTCCCAAGAATAAGAAACAAACACTTGAACTGGTTTTGTCATTGACGCACTCATTGGTTTAATCGATTTTTGAATTGTACTGCACAAAAAGTCATAAAGTGCAATAAACACAGCGTATTGCATCACGAAAGTGATCATCAAACCCTGCAATGCTCTCGGGTTTTACGCCTTACTCTGAAACTTAGTGACCTCGGGCAAGGCGAAAGCCAATGTAGTAGCGGCGACCGGACGGCTCGTAGTCGTCACGATCGGCAGAACGGCAGGACCTGCCATCGTTGAACCACGAGCCGCCGCGCAGCACGCGGTAGACGCCCGTTTCCGGTCCTTGGGGGTCGATAACTGGCTGCGATGAATACTCACCGTACCCATCCTGACACCATTCCCATACATTGCCGTGCATCTGATGCAATCCCCAGTCGTTACAAGGCAATTCCTTCACTGCAACGGTTTGTCCCCTGTATTCACTTTTGCGGCCATTGTGGTAGGGATAATTACCGTTAAAATTCACCAGCGACGAATCGATTTGCTTGCCCCAACTGAACGGTGTCACGGTTCCGGCACGGCAGGCGTATTCCCATTGCGTTTCCGTCGGCAGACACAGTTTCAGTTCGGCTTTCAGACTGTTCATGTTAGCAATGAACGTTTGCGCATCATGCCAACTGACATTTTCCACCGGATTTTCATCGCCTTTGAATTCGCTCGAATTATCGCCCATGATCACTTGCCATAACGCTTGCGTCACCGGCGTATCGGCGATCCAGAAACCTTTGGTTAGAGTGACCGAGTGTTGTAGTTCGCTATTGAATCTCTCGGGCTCAGTCTCCGGTGAGCCCATCCAAAACGTCCCCGGCTCGCACCAGCGGAACGCCTGCCGCACGCCTTTGTAGGTAAACGCCATCCACAACCCGAATTCGTCCTCACCCCAATCGGATGCCCACGCTTCCGGAAATTCTTCGGGGAAAATAGTGTGTTGGCGGATTTTGAACATATCACTCCAGAATTTCGATGCGTTGGCGTGTTGTACCACGTTCTCCCAAGCAGATGATGCCGATAATGAGCGATCTGAAAAAAACCGAATGGAAGATTGCGGAGAAAAATGGAGAAGTAACAGCGGAAGGAAAATTGGCTGGCGACATGACATCTCCCTGGAATGATGAATTTTCACATGATACTCAATGTTGACTACGATGCAAGTAGCAGAATAAATGAGCTTTGTGCCCTGAGAGATTCAGGATTCATTGAGATAACTGAGATAATACTGAGTGACATTGATCAAACAAAGCCCAGCGCGCAAAGTATATTCCGATTACTGCTGATGCTGCCAATAACGTTTACGCGTCATTCTCCAACTCTCGACGGTATATTGCTGATGAGCGAAGCGCATCAATATGGCACCATGTGTATCACTTCGCAACAATGGCATATTTTCCCCGTGGCGTTGGTATCGCTGCAATATTTCTTGGTGCGGATGGTGATATCGATTTTGATACCCTACGGGAAAAATCGTTAATTCCGGCTTGACTGTTTGAATAAAAGCCATTGAAGAGGACGAATTGCTCCCATGATGCGGTGCAACCAGTACATTCGCAGGCAATTTGTCGGCTGCATGTTTCAATAACGAAAATTCTTCTTTAACGCCAATATCAGAAGGCAACAACACGCTCCCATGCCGACTGGTGATTTTTAACACACAACTTCGATCGTTCGTTTTTCCTGCTGGATTATCGTAAGTTTCATGGGTTGGATGTAACACTTCAAAATGCACACCGTCCCATACCCACATCATTCCAGCCTGACATCTCGCATGATGAGAGAGCTGTTGGAGTAAAGGGTGCGATTGATCCAATGAAGAAAACACGCTGTCAACAGCTACAGCCTTTATCACAGATAATGTACCGCCGCTGTGATCTGAGTCGGCATGGGATATGACCATCCTATCCAGTTGATCGACGCCCTCGCCGCGCAAATAAGGAATGATAATACGGCTACCGCTATCGGTTTCACCAAAACCAGGGCCGGTGTCAAACAATAAACTATGCTTTGCTGTGCGCGCTATCACCGACAACCCTTGTCCAACGTCTAAAACCGTTAACCACAACTCGCCATCACCTGGTTTGCTTGGAGCAATGACAAACAGCGGTAATAACGCAATCAAGCCCAACCAGCGTGCAGGAAATCCACTGAATAAATGCAACCCGATACTGCCTGGCAATAACAACCAAAAAATTCCAGCGATCGCAACACCTGTCGCCCACAGCGGAGGGGCATGCTGTATCCATACCGCATTGGGCAGCTCACTGAATAATTGCATTATTATCATGTTGACGCTCATTACCCCATGCGCCAGCGGTAGCAAAATCGAATCAAGAAATGGAATAATGGAAAGCAGTGTTAAAGGAATAACGATGAAGCTCACGATAGGAATAGCAATCGCATTCGCCAACGGTGAAACTAATGACACTTGTTGAAACAACGCTAGCAATAAGGGTACCAAACCCAATGAAATCGCCCATTGAATACGAAACCATTGTTGCCAGCCCCGGGTTATATTCACTCGACCCACGGTGACCCATAAAATGATCGCGATGGCGCCGAAGGATAGCCAAAAACTAGCCGATTGCGTCGCCCACGGGTCCCATAACACCACTAGAAACAATGCCCAAAGCAACACAGTGATGGGAGAAATCGTACGGCCAATCCATAACGCGCCGGCTACCGCGAAAAGCATCCAGAATGAACGTTGTGCCGGAATCGCGAAACCGGATAACGCCACATACCCTAATGCCGCCAGCAATCCTCCCAGCACCGCCGCTTTACGTGCAGGCAACCGCAACAGTAAATAATTACTGCTACGCCATAAAAAGAATAGCAGTGAAAACACCAATCCCGAAACCAGCGTGATATGCAATCCTGAAATTGCCATCAAATGAACAGTTCCAGTACGAATCAACATCTCCCACTGATCACGTTGAATTGCAGATTGATCGCCAGTTGCTAATGTTTTCAAAATACCACTATAAGGCTTGTTTGCCAGATGACTTTCAAAACGTTGCTGTATGGTTTCGCGTACCTGTTCAATCCAATATTGGGGTTGATAGACCATTGGCTGCAACAAGCGATTGGATATCGACAAACGCACATAACCGGTTGCACGAATATGGTGCTCTAACATCCACAGTTCATAATCAAAACCATGCGGATTGGCATTACCGTGTGGATGCCTAACGCGAATCGTTAATTGCCAACGTTGCGCAGCTTCTACAGCAGGTAAAAAAGAGGAATTGTTGGCTGGTTGCTGTGAATACCAAGACAAAGCAATGTGTTTGGGAACGTATGCGTTCTCAGTAAGAACTTGCTCGACATCGAATTTAAAGCGGATTCCATTGGTATGTCGTTGCGGCAAGCTAGCCACAACACCAACCACTTGAATATCTTTACCTTCCCATTCGAGCGGCAAAGTATCTGCTAAACGCCAATGCGCGTTTAATGCAGCCCAGAAAAAACCTAACGCAAGAAAAATAGACCATTGAGCAATCCGCTGAATAACCAGTAACGCAGATGATCGTTGGAAATATCGCCATAATCTATAACAAACCATCGCCAGCAGCAACAACCATAGCCATTGTAGCGAAGGCAATTCTGCTTGTTGCTGAAGCAAGCCTGTCCCTAAAACAAAAGCGAAAAGATTGATACGCGCGAGCACCGATCACCACCCAAAATGGGGATTAAATCAGTGCATCATAAACACAAACTTGATTTGTTAAAATCGGATAAACAGCCTATATCTTGCTCAAGGAGTTGAGAAGGATGAGAGTGAATCGCAAAACGAGCAATTAAAAAGCTATTGAATCAAAGCAACCTTTGACCAAAACAAATAACTGTAGCGATTGAGTTAACTTGATAACACGAGTGTAACTTACAACGCAGATGATTTCATCATTGCAAAAAAAACTGATTGGCAATTGATTCGTACTCTTATGAGCATTTATCTTTTCCAGTTTACTGCTGCAGCGGTAGATTCTTTTGATATCACTCATTTATTGGAAGCGTCGGGCAGCATTTCATCTGTGTTGACAATTATTTCGCGAATGATACAAGATCTGCACAGACCTATTAATAGGATTCTCATTTCCTTGGATCCCCCAAGCTGGTAGTATCGTCTTTTTCTAAAAATTAGAATTTCTTATTTAACAATGCCTTTTAGCTATAGTAGTCAGATAAGTACAATTATTGGTTATGCTGAGAATTTAAAACCAATTTCAATTTTGGACATCGGGGTTGGTATGGGGCAGTATGGTTTTCTACTGCGTACCAATTTAGAGAACCTAAATCTCTTCGAAATTCACGGTGAGATCGCAAATCAGAGAAACAAGAATGAGTGGAAAATTAGAATTGATGGAATAGAAGGTTATCCAGGCTATTTAACTCCTGTTCATGATTATTCTTACAACAAAATATTTATTGGCGATGCGCTTAGTCTATTAACTTCGATTAGTAATGAGAGTTATGATTTTGTACTTGCCGTTGATATTTTGGAACACTTTACTAAAGAAGACGGGGTTAGATTTCTTAAGGAATGTTTAAGAATTGCTTCTAAAAGTGTTTTAATCAGCACGCCAAAGGATTTTATTGAACAAGAAGTCCCGGCAAATCCATTTGAAAATCATCGATCCCATTGGACTGAAGAGGATCTTAACAAGTGTGGATTCGGAAAATTTTTACCCGATCCTCTTAGTATAATCGCTGTATCTGATGCAAGTTAGAGCTACTAAATCGCATAATATTTTCCGATTGAAGTGCTGCCAATCATCGCAGTTTTTCGGAAATTCCCAAGGCGATTTATTTAACCGAATTTTCCAGTGATGTAATCTTCAGTGGCTTTATTTTTGGGTGTGGTGAAAATGGTCCGGGTATCGCCAAATTCGATGAGTTCGCCGAGATACATATAGGCTGTGTAATCGGACACTCGAGCGGCTTGCTGCATATTATGCGTGACGACAATGATGGTGTATTCTTCACGAAGCGTGAAGATCAAATCTTCGATGCGCGCGGTAGACAAAGGGTCTAACGCCGAGGTTGGCTCGTCCAACAAGACAATTTCAGGCTTTACCGCAATAGTACGCGCGATACACAATCGCTGTTGCTGCCCACCGGATAAACTCGTGCCGCTGTGATGCAATTTATCTTTCACCTCTTCCCACAACGCGGCTTTTTGTAAGGCCCACTCGACCCGTTCTTCCAATTCTGTGCGGTTTAATGATTCATACAGTCTAACGCCGAAAGCAACGTTATCAAAAATTGACATTGGGAAAGGCGTCGGTTTCTGAAATACCATTCCAACTTTGGCTCGAAGAATATTAAGATCTTGTTTTCTATCTAGCACATTGACATTGTCGATGCGTATTTCGCCACGTGCCTCTTGGCTAGGGTAGAGTTGATACATGCGATTAAATGTGCGTAATAAAGTTGATTTACCGCACCCTGAAGGACCGATGAAAGCGGTCACACGTTTTTCTTGAATATCCATATTGATGGACTTCAACGCATGATATTTGCTATAAAAAAAATCTAAATTTTCAACCTTCATTTTGATTTCAGCCACGCTGTCATCATTCACACTCTTTAAAACCGAATTATTGTTCATTTGATTGTTTATTTATGGTATTCGTGTTTACGTAAAAAGAAACGTGCCGCTATGTTCAAAGTCAATACACTTAATGTGATGAGTAATGCGCCCGCCCACGCTAATCCTTGCCAAGACTCGTAAGGACTCATGGCGAATTGGAATATCACCACCGGCAAATTTGCCATCGGCTGATTCATATTCATACTCCAAAATTGATTATTCAGCGCAGTGAACAACAATGGGGCAGTTTCTCCACTGATACGCGCAATCGCTAACAGCACACCGGTCAGAATTCCTGCTTTAGACGCTCGCCAAGTGATTAAAGTAATGATTTTCCATTTTGGCGCACCTAATGCTGCGGCAGCTTCACGCAAGCTATTCGGCACCAGACGCAGCATATCTTCCGTGGTACGTACAACTACTGGGATAACAATCATCGATAGCGCCAGCACTCCAGCCCAGCCCGAAAAATGACCGACTTTAGCGACGTAAATGGTATAAATGAATAAACCAATCACAATCGAAGGCGCGGACAACAAAATATCATTGATGAATCGAGTGACTGGGGCAAGCCAGCCACGTTGACCGAATTCGGCCAAATAAGTACCGGCCAAAATGCCAATCGGTGTCCCAATGAGCGTTGCCAGTATTACCATGACCAAACTGCCTATAATCGCATTAAGCAAGCCGCCTTCATTACCGGGCGCCGGCGTCATCTCGGTAAATAAAGTAGCCGTCAATCCATGCAATCCATGTTCAAACAAGGTCAGTAATATCCAAAATAACCAGAATAAACCGAATGCCATGGCTAAAATTGAAAATGTCAGGCAAATGGCGTTGACAATACGCCGCCGAATATAAATTGGATTCACGTTAACGCCTAAGAAATTTTGCCTTCATGTTTTTGTAGTTGTGCCAACAGTAATTTGGAACACACCAAAACCACAAAAGTAATGAAAAAAAGTATTAAACCCAACTCGATCAAGGCTGACGTGTACAACTCACCATCCGCTTCCGTAAATTCGTTCGCCAATGCCGAGGCAATACTATTTCCCGGCATGAAAAGAGAGCTATGCAGTTGATGCGCATTACCGATCACAAACGTGACCGCCATGGTTTCTCCTAAAGCACGCCCCAAACCCAGCATAACGCCACCAATGACCCCGGCTTTGGTATAAGGCAAAACCACTCGCCAAACGACTTCCCACGTGGTCGCTCCCAATGCGTAGGCAGATTCTTTCAACATCGGCGGAACAATATCAAACACATCGCGCATCACGGAAGCAATATAAGGAATGACCATGATAGCCAGGATAATTCCCGCAGTCAGCATGCCGATTCCCATGAAAGGCCCTTCAAACAAGAAGCCAATTCCAGGCACATTCTCGAAAGAATTCTGTAACCAAGGCTGGATATGTTCCGCAAAAAAAGGCGCGAATACAAAAAGCCCCCACATTCCATAAATAATGCTGGGAATTCCAGCCAAAAGCTCGATGGCGGTCCCTAATGGCCGACGCAACCAGGGAGGTGATAACTCGGTTAAAAACAATGCGATGCCAAAACTCACAGGCACACCGATGGCAAGGGCAATCAACGATGTCACTAATGTACCGACAATCGGTACCCACGCACCAAATTTTTCAGTGACCGGATTCCATTCGGCGCTGAAAATAAAATCAACGCCAAAAGTTTTAATAGCGGGCATGCTACCGATCAATAAAGAAATAATTAACGCTGCTAATAACGAAAAAACAAAAAATGCAAAAAAACGGGTTACCTGACGAAAAAGCACATCGTAACGCCACTGTTTGCTTGTTCTATCTGCCAAATGATCTTCTTGTGACATTAAAAATATCCAATACTATTTCGTTGCGATTGAATAAATCACTTGGTCATCTTTATTTTTAATATTCGTTCTCCATGAATCTTCTACCAATTGCACTATGCCGTGAGGTATTGGAATGTAATCCAATGCTAATGCCATTTCGTTGCCATTGACGTAAGCCCACTTGAAAAATTTCAATACATTTAAGGCTTGCTCCGGATTAGCTGGTGATCTTGGCATTAACACGAAAGTTGCACCGGTGATTGGCCAACTGCCTTGTCCTGGTTTGTTGGTTAGAATTTCGTAGAAACCGGTTGTTTCGTCCCATTGCGCGTTAGCTGCAGCCGCGCGGAAACTATCTTCAGTCGGCGATACATATAAACCATCGGCATTTTGCAGTTGCGCGAAATTCATTTTGTTTTGTTTCACATAGGCAACTTCAACATAACCAATTGAATTCTTGATTTGTCTCACAAAATTAGCAACACCTTCATTACCTTTTCCGCCTGTTCCAATCGGCCATGATACGGAAGCATCGGCTCCAACCTTATCTTTCCATTCCTGGCTCACTTTGGACAAATAGTCGGTAAATAAAAATGTAGTACCTGAACCATCTGCACGATGCACCACGGTAATATTTTTCTCAGGCAATATAACATCTGCATTCAAACTCGCGATTTGTGGATCATTCCACTTTTTAATTTTTCCTAAAAATATGTTTGCTAAAACATCACCATTTAATTTTAATTGCCCTGGTTTTACGCCGTCTAAATGAATAACCGGAACAACTCCACCCAGCACGGTTGGAAATTGGGTTAAATCACTTTGTTTTAATTCTTCCGGTGTTAACGGTTTATCAGATGCACCAAAATCAACTGTTCTCGCTTTAATTTGCTTGATCCCGCCACCTGATCCGATGGATTGATAATTGAGCTTGACGCCTGTTTGCTTGTTGTAAGCATCCGCCCACTTGGCGTAAATCGGGTAAGGAAAAGTTGCGCCTGCACCTGTTATATCTGCTGCAAATGCAATTGAACTAACCAATAAATTAATAACTAAAAATACATTACCAAATCGCAATTTCATCTTGAAATCTCCTGAACGAGAATGTGGAATACACTCATTGTTAGGATGTTAAAGCGGTATTATTACGAAGATATGACAGTACGATGAAAGCGATTCTATTTGACAAAACAGATTATCGACAACACTATAAAAAGTGAATCTTGAATTGTTATCTGTTTGATTTGAAAATAGTAGGTCTTGTTATTGCATTATTTGTAACAGCTTTTCGATTCCTATGGGTTCATCCGCCAATAACGGAACAACTGCATATCGTTTGGCGTATTGAGTAGCAACCCTTTCGATTTCAGCAAGCTCATTGCGGGCGCGCTGACATAACAAAGGCGACCGTACCGTAGCCGCAGCTATGCTGTTATTAATAACCCAAGCCCACGGTTCAATGCCTGCGCGGCGCAAATCTCCTTGCAAATTAGCCGCTTCCATTACAGGTGTTGCTTCAGCCAACGTCACTATCAATATTTTCGTTTGCTTAGGGTTTTGAAGTTGCATCATTGGCGTGGTGTAATGCGTAATGGACTGATCCATTTGTTTAATAATCTCGCGATGATAAGCGCCCGTAGCATCTAACAGTAATAACGTATGGCCTGTTGGAGCTGTATCCATGATTACAAATTTCTTTCCAGCTTCGCGAATAATCCGCGAAAATGCCTGGAAAACGGCAATTTCTTCGGTACATGGTGAACGTAAATCTTCTTCCAACAATGCCTTCGCTTGAGCATCTAGTTTCGCACTTTTAGATTGCATGACGCGTTGCCTATAACGCTCAGTTTCAACATGAGGATCAATTCGATCTACGACCAAATTACTCATCGCGCCGCTTAATGTTTCATGTAAGTGAGCAGCCGGGTCTGAAGTGGTCAAGTGCACCGAGAATCCGCGTTTCGCAATACTGACAGCAAGCGAAGCTGCCAGTGTAGTTTTACCCACGCCACCTTTGCCCATCAGCATGATCAATCCGCACCCATCCTTAGTCATTTCGTCGGTCAAACTGGCTAAATTAGGAAATGAAATGGCATGATGAATGCTATCCACGCCTTTACCGCCATCGGATAACTCGTCATCGATTAATAACTGACGTAGCGCACTTAACCCAACCAGGTTAAACGGTTTAAGATTGATGCGATCACAAGGCAATTGATTCAGAACCTGTGGCATTGCTTCGAGTGCTTTCTGCTCTCTGTGAAAAATGGCGATTGCCAAATCATCGTGCACTATTTCTGCTTGCGGCAACAAGCCATTGATAACCAAAAATTGTTTGGTCAATCCGATCGCCGCCAATTCTTCATGCGTTCTTGCAGCTTCACGTAATGCGGTTTTTTGCGCTCTAGCCACCAATATCAGCCGACTGCGCTGAGGATCTGCTAAAGAATCTACGGCCGATTTGTATTGAGAATGCTGCTTTTCAAGACCGGCTAGAGGACCAAGGCAAGACGCATCACCCTTACCTTCTTCAAGAAAATCGTTCCAGGCGCCTGGTAATTGTAGTAATCGAATAGTATGTCCTGTTGGCGCGGTATCGAAAACAATGTGATCGTAATCAGCCGTTAAGTTGGAATCAACGAGTAAGCCGGTAAATTCATCGAAAGACGCGATTTCCGTCGTACACGCACCCGACAACTGCTCCTCAATGCTCTTAATAACAGGATCTGGCAATACCCCGCGCACTGGACTGACGATTTTATCGCGATAAGCTTGAGCAGCCGCTTGCGGATCGATTTCCAAAGCCGACAATCTAGGGACATTAGGAATCAATGTAATGTTATTACCAATTGCAATACCAAATACCTGTCCAACATTAGAAGCAGGATCAGTACTGACCAATAATACCCTCAGGCCAGAGTCGGCCAACGAAATCGCAGCAGCACAAGCTAATGAGGTTTTGCCAACGCCACCTTTGCCGGTAAAAAACAAAAATCTTGGTGGATTACTAAGAAATTTGAGTTTACTCATGGCAAAAGTTTATGTTGCGTTAGCAACAACCGCCACAGCAACTCGATTCGGCTTCCTTTTCCTCCAATGAAACGCCTGTCCAACGTGCTAATTCATTGCGGTTAGGATAGCGTCCCGCTAACGCGATTTCACCATTCACCAAGATTAATGGAAGGGCTTCTGCACCGGAACGCTCCAAGAATCCCTTCACTGTAGGATTATTTGCGAAATCGATCGGTTGCTGTGCCAGATTAAAACGATCAATGGAAATATTGTGCTGTTTCATCCAATCTAAATCAGAAGCAAAATTGATTAAATCCTGATCTGCTTCGACACCACAAACACCCGAGCTACAACACAAAGCTGGATCAAATACCTGAATAGTTGCCATTCCTTTTTCCTTATAAAGTTAAGTGTCGCCTAGATTAGCAGATACAGTTTGTTAGTCTAGTGCTTTTTTATTCCGCAATACCAGCAGCATTTAAAAAAGGGAATGCTCTCTCGGTTTGGTTAGAACCAGAAAGAGCATGGATGACAGGACAAAAAGAAGGAAACCTAATTCATAACGCCCACAATCTCTGAGATTGTCGTGACATCTCTCCGTTGCAGAGAGATGCTTAGGTCAAGCGGTTTTTTCTACACCACAGGGAGGCAGTAGAAAAATACGAGGGAGGCAGGACTAATTTTTTATTGTGAATTAGGATGATTTACATGATGCTTGCGTGTAATGATCATTGTTTTATCATTACCGGTTTCAGAATGTTGCACATTGACAAAAAGTGTATGCGGATCTTTGCCGAAATAAATACCAGTGCCTTCTGCTGACTTGTCTTTTAGTGAAGCAAACAAATGTACGCCATCACTGTACCCATCGTTATCTTCGTCAGGTACAGCTACCCAGATATCGCTATTGTCATTATCTTCAACAATCCATAATTTTCCATCTGGGCCTTTGGCTAAATTGTCAGGTCTTCTTAAACCAGTCACACCTTTAACTGTATCCGTTGGTTTCACTTCAAATGGCACATTGACTCCAGGTTGTACAAAATACTGAACCTTCGGATTTTTCCACAATTTGACTGCTAAAACTGCACCAGGTCCATCGGTATTATTTGCATCGATCGCATTTTCACACGTTAAGGCAACGAAAAGAGTACCGCTTATTTTTTCGATATCTTCTGGACGGCAAAAAGGTGTTGCATTAACTGCTTGCGCAGCTATGCGAGCATCAATTTGAACTTGGTTCATATCTAATGCGACCCATTCGCCCATACCGGTCTTAGCACCTTTATGAACACGCAGAACATATAATTGACCTTTACTCAAATCACCATAAGTTTCTGGTACGAATTTATAAATGGAACCTTTTTTGTCTTCATCGATGACATAAACATTCCCTTCATGATCGACTTCGATACCTTCATGTGATAAAGAACCAAGCATTGGGCGGACACTGATTTCTTCCACCGTGGTCGGATCGTCTTTGGCAAATTTCACTTCATACACTAAACCGCTTTTGGCGTTCGGCACATCGGGATCAGGTAGTTGGGAAACAATGGTTTCTTCAGCAAACAGCAATGTCTGCCAAGGTGTCCAAAGTATTCCGTCTAAAGCCTCCCAATCCGCACGTTGCGCAAGAATTTTTGTTTTACCGGTTTTCAAATCGGTAATAGAAACTGCACCTCCGGTAAAGGTTGTAGCTCCATCCCCAGGGCGAACTTCCTGAGTACGGTAGAGATAACGACCAGCACGTTTACCAGTTTCGTTAACCGTGTTCATATCGTTCATATCGCTTTGATTTGGATAAATATCCAAATTTTTTTCATCGGAAACGATATGTTGCGAGTACCCTTTTGGAATAACCCACGGTTTCGTATTGAGGATATGTGGATCGCTGGTGGTTTGCTCGTACGCGGAGCCTTTTATTGGCATAAAGCGCATAGGGCCATTAACAAAACTAGCATCTGTGGCATATACCAGTGTGGTGACTGCCACACAAAGCGGTAAAGCCAAAATTGATTTTTTCATACATTCTCCAACTAGAAGGATTGAGGTTTTGGGTTTGCTATATGACGAGTGATTAAAATTTTTCTTTTCGTCCCCATCACTGTAGTTGAGTAACATTAAAAATTGATGTCGACTATGTGAAGCTTTTGTGACATTTGTATTAAACCAAATATTTCGACTACATTCGTTGGGTTCATAATTTTTGAATGACAATAAAAAAATCGCTGAAACCGGGGGGATCTCAGCGATCAGCACTGCTAGGAAGTCGTTTTATTATTATGAAATAACGCTATTTTTCAAAATATCTCGTGATCTAAAAATCACAGACTCTTTCTCTTAAAGACTATTTGGAGCAGTCCATTCCTTCGCCCAATCATTATTTTGATCTTTAAACGCGCCAATGTAATCCACTGCGCTAAAGAATGGATCGCTTACTGCGGCTCCTCCCAATGTCAATGGAGAGCCTGCTGCCGGCAAATAACCACTCAATAACGGATCACCCGCAACGTTCGTTGGCTCGGATGTAAACCAACTTTCAGTAGTAAATGTCGCACCTTCGCCATCTTTGTAGTTCGTCGCGCAATTGACATACGAATTTTTTATCGTCAAGCTACCAGGATTATTGCTTGCATTGCTAAATGTATCTGGGCTATCAATTGTCAAACATACTGGCGAACCGACAAATACTGAGTTCCAAATATTCACCCCAGTACCACGACGCAGTATGACGCTTTGTGATGCAGATTGACCACTACGACCTAGAATAGTAATATTTGAGAGGATTGGCTGCGCTATCGGAATACTTTTGTTGTTTTTCTCGTTATTATCAGCTTCGATACCACGATCGCCGACATCTGGATGTTGTTTGATCAAAACAAATTGCACTTTACCTTTCCAGCCTTGCGTCCAGTCCAAAGAATCGTCTTGTGCATTGGTAATAACCAGATGCTTCATTTGTACCGTACCGCCAAACACTTCGATACCATCATCCAATCCTTCATGCACTTGAACGTGATCGATCAGCGTTCCAGAACCAACACCGTTCAAAGTCAATCCGTTTAATTCTTCATCCTGACGCACAGGTGTTCCAGCATAACGTATTTGCACGTATTTCATCACACCGCTGTTGTCGGTTGGATTGTTGCCCCCAAAAGATTCTGTATTTACCGCTTCAAATGGAATTTCACACACGGGTACCCCGTCGTTACAACCATTGACTGGCGCATTTCCTGAAATCAAGAAACCGGCCCATTCACCCGCTGCTTGCTCGTTTGGCCCCGTCATGATGATCGGATTATCCGGGGTACCTTCGGCCATAATTTTTGACCCACGTCTGATCCATAGAAACGCTGCCTGATCTGCTTGTCCGCCCACACCGACAATTTTAGTTCCAGGATTAATCGTCAATGTTGCAGGGTTGGTATTATCCTTACCGCCGACAAATACGTTTTTATCCAAAATCCATTGGATATTTTTTGTCAAAGTGATATCGGAGGTAATGGTTCCCGATAACACACAACTTCCTGGAATTGCACCCGGTTGTGCGAAACTAGGGCAAGTTGTAAAAGCATTATTTGCCAGTCGATCAATGTTGAATGTCATCGGATTTGAACCTGGCACATATTTTAATTTGACGTAATAATCATCTGCGCCAACGGTCACTGATTGCACATGCACAGAATTGGTATCACCATCATAAACATTGCGTTGCCCCGTTGCTGCAGCAATAGATTCGGCACTAACCAATTGCAATGCATTACCCACTACCTGCAGTTTTGCATGATAAAAAGCGGATGTTCCTCCGCTGAGTACTTCCACTACAGGCATGTCCACTAAACCCGATGCAGGATCGTAGGTAGCCGTTGCAGCATGTGCATTCAGTGCAATTGCACTAAGCAATATGGCTGAAGAAGTTATTATTTTTGTTTTGATACTTTTAAATTGAAACATCATTGACCCACCTCCAATTGTTATATTTAGGGTGAGGTCAATGTATCAGGTAAGTGTGACAACCATATGACAGTCATATGTCAAACAATAGTGGATGAGGATAGCAAAATCATTAAAATCTTGACCAGTGGTCGTTGATTATTTGTCCATTGAGAATCAAGAAACGGAAATTGTAATCGTCAATACGATAAACCCACATCTCACGTTGTAGGAAAAATCCACCGTTCATATTGTAGATAGATCCCATATTGATTTTGACATGCGGTTTTCCCATATTGAAAATTAACTTGTCGATAAAATCACCTTTCGAAATAATTGCGCCATTAGGTGCACGAAATCCACTTAATGCAAGGAATAGCAATACTATCAACAGAATTTTGAATGACTTTTTCATGATCAACCCTTTTCCGGTTTCGTCTTATCACAATGAATACTTAACACGGAATGACTATAACGCTAAGGAAATTAATACAAGCTGAACAAGAAAATTGGCACTAAGGCATCTAGAGCTATTGAGACAAGAAGAATGAACTATTTATAGTTTGAAAGTGAGTTATTATTTAGTACGCTAATCTTAGATTGAGATTAAAAACACGACCTCGGCGGAATTGGCGTGCGATCTCATCGCCTTGCAGCACGAGCACATCGTCATCCAATAAATTTTGCATGGTGATTTGCGTTGATACGCCTTTATACAAATTTTGGCTCACAACAAAATCCAATTGATGGAACGGTTGTTCATATTTATCTGGTGCCCCGCGGATACCGGCTGCCATGATCCGTTGACTGGCAACGTTATATAGCAACGTTGCTTGTGTTTTCCATTTCGGGTTATCGTAGCCAAGTTGGAAATTGACGATATGCTGTGAATGACCTTGTAGCGGTCTGTCATTGGTGGTTTGAGCAACTAGGTTTTCAGCATTTAATTTTGCATTCGATAATGACCAAGTATAGTTACCGCCAATATAGAAATTTTCTAAAAGTGGATGCACAAAATCCAATTTTTTGAGTAATTCCATTTCAAATCCATAGACTTTCGCTTTGTCGATATTTTGATAGGTATTGAGTCCCACATTACCTGCCAGCGTAATCAGTTCGATTGGATTCTTCAAATCTTTCCAGAAAAAACCCGCGAACAAATTTTCAGTTGGCGACAAGTAATACTCCCAACGCGCATCCCAATTGGTAATAGAAGTCTGTTTTAAAAACGGATTACCGATTGTTTCTTGATTGGTGTTCATGTCCAGGAATGGAGCCGCCGCCAGTTCACGGAAATCAGGGCGGGATATCGTTTGGCTAAATCCTGCCCGTAACTGCTGCTTGTCCGTCAAAAACACCGTAGCCACTACTGAAGGCAACATATCCAATCGCTTTAGCGTTGCTGTCGTCGGAATATTCCCCGTTGTGATGGTATGAACTCTTTGATCGTTATCTTCCCAGCGCAATCCACCGGTGATATTAACCTTATCGTAAGATAATAAATCCAGTTTTCCATAATACATCAGCAGGTTTTGCGTGGCGTTATATTGATCACTTTGCCGAGTGACATCGCGCAATTGATAACCGTTGGCGCCAATGTATTGTGGCTGCAAAATACTTTCCACAGATGATTGGGAATAAACCTGTGGATTCGATGCATCTCGTCCAAATCGATAATAACTAAAGCGTTGAGAGCTTGCCTGGCGATTTTTTTCCTGCGTGATGAACCCGCTGCTAAACGTCACTTTATGGTGTGGCGTTAGTTGCCAAGGTAACTTTCCATCGACGCGCCAGCTTCGATCTTTATCAACCAAATCCGCGTAAGTGATCAAATTACTATCGACGCGCTGGGAAAAAATATATTGACCAGTCTGTTGGCTGACATCATAGCGGTAATCACGTGTTTTTGGCTCATCACGATTTGCAGTCGCATCGGTATACAACCAGTTAATGGAAAAATCCTTCAACCGGTCAAAACGATGCTCGCCACCAAATTGGTTTACCAATAGCTGGTTAGAAAAAAATCTCAACTTAGTTTTCCGTATGGGAGTCGTCTCCGCATCGGTAAATCCTTGTGAAACTCTCGCTTCGTCAATTGTTTGGCGTAAAAACATCGTTCGAGCAAACAGTTTATGCGTATCCTTATATTCCAGCTCGGTTGCGGCATAACCGGTAATATGCACTTCGCTTAACGAGCGTTGCACGTCAAGATTTTGCACTCTGCTCAGCCTCTCCGATTGATATTCGCGGTTAATCTCGTTTTGTTTTCTAAACTCCTGTTTCCAAGCGCCCGCAGCAATATAACCCCATCTGAAATCACCAAATGTAAAGCTATCGCCCATCGATGCTTGAAAACCCCTATCAGGTCCTTTTTTCTGTTTATTCACATCCCAAACATCTGACAAGCCTTCGCCCAGAGACTCCAACCGCCCTGGCGTCACACCATTGGGATTGAATGCCGATGCGGGCTGCAAATTACCCTGTTTAGTAGCATCAGCAAGAGCATCAGGCATGGCGCGCGCACCATCGTCATAACCTGTGAAATCGACTCCTCCGCCTTTATAGCTCAGACCATCCTGAAAAGTTGTGCGGTCATTCACGCCCGTTTGTAAATTAAGATTAAAGAAAAATGAGTCGGGAACTCCGCGAGTACGCAATTCGATCGTACCCCCAGCGAATTCAGCCTGGCGGTCCGGTGAGTAGGTTTTTTGTACCACCACGCTTTCTAAAATATTGGTCGGAAACAAATCCAATGGCACGACGCGTCGAGTCGGATCTGGGCTAGGCACGGCCGCACCATTGACTAAGGTCGTCGAATAGCGTTCGCCAAGTCCGCGGATGAATATATACTGTCCTCCCACCAGAGTAAGCCCAGAAGCACGTCGTAATGCTACAGCGACATCACTATCGCCCGCTCGGCTAAATTGTTCTGCTCCCATCACTGTAGATACTGAAGTAGCAGTTCTTTGTTCTTCAATCACTGAAGCGATCGTGCCAGCCAAATGCGGTTCTAATACCACATACTCCGCCAGTTCTACACCAGCAGGCGTCAATTTGAAATTAAGATTCGTCTTGTGATCGTTTTCAATTTTCACTTCGTCTTGTGTTTGACTGCTATACGCGCTATGCAGCAACGACACACTGTAGCTTCCAACCGGTACAGTAGCCGATAACATGCCTTGTTCGTCGGTACGAAATTTATCTTTTAAACCACTTAAAAATACTTGCACATCTTTGACTGGTTTTCCTGTTTCTGCGGAGACCACTTGAAGGCGAAGCAGTCCATTACCTAAATCGCGCTTTACAGTAGTATTGCCATCAGCTCCTGCCATTGTTCCTGCTGCCGAACTTTCTATATTCAACAACGGTTTTTTGTTACCCGAAAAGAAAGTCACTAATATTTGTGCATCTTCCGCAGATTGCAGCGGTAAATCGAAAGAAAAAGTTTGCTCTTTCGTTTTGATATGTATTTGATAGGCGCCGGATGGCAATTTCCCGGCCAAGCTACCATTCGCATCGGTTTTTAGCGGCGTATCGCTATTGACTTTCCAACTGTAGGTTGCAGGTATGGCTTCAAAAATAATTTTTTCAGTAGTAGATCTTTCGACTGATTGGCTGCTGATCATTATTTCCGCGTCTTGAATCGGTTGACCATTTTGAAATAAATGAATCGCGAATTGCGCTTTTTCCTGATTAGCCAAATTATCTTGCGCATACCCGCAAGGGCTAAAAATCATACTGGCAAACAACGTTAGCGCAAACCACAGAGAATGATATGCAGTATTTTGCATATAAAAAAAACTAGAAAAATGATTATTTGCAGCGTTCATTTGACAAACTGAGCCCCTCTCTTCTTGGTCAACACAGTGTGTTGGTGAAGATATTTTTATTATTGGTTAGTGAAAATATTTTAGGTACGCGTCAAGGCATTAAAGATAAAAATGACATTGCTGATAGGTTCTGGCCGAAATCTCATCATCAATAAGGTGGTTACATTTCAAGTACAATGCCATGGTTCATCTTTACATATTTCCATTAAACGGCGCAGTTCAGTGCCTTTTCTAAACAATTCGGCGCTCGTTAAATGATCTAAATGTTTTGCGGCTTGCGGAAAGCGTCGGCTGAAAAATAAGGCATAAGCCAAGGCATAACGCACATCCTGATCTTCCAACAAGCCCGTGCGATAAAGACTGGATTCCATATTGGCGGCATTTTCAAAACGTTTAAGCGCTAGCAGAATCGACAAACGTTGTTTGAGTTTGACTTTCTGATCGCTAATACTTTCATTCAATGTCAATGCTTTATGAAAACGTCCGGCACGACGATATAGCTCGGCAGCTTCAGCTTGCAAACTAGGATTCATTAGCGCAGCTTGCTCGAGAATAAATGCTGCCGAGTTGAATTTGCCTTGATCGAGATAAGTATGTGATAAGAGTTTGGCAACCATTTCATCATCAGGAAATTGCAAGCGTGCAATCTCAAGTATATTGATCGCTTCTGTATATTCTTTACTCAGACGAAGCGCATTACCCAGCGATATATAGTCTGCTGCCGAAGCTTTCGAACGCGTTAAAAAATCCCGCCCTAATTGCACCGCTTCTTGATACAGCCCCAATTCCATGAAATAAAAAACTTTGCGTTTTTGGAAACGAAAATCGGTGGGGAATAATCGCTCTCCTTCATTCAAAGCATTAATCGCAGCATCCACTTTTTGCATATGCCAATACGACTCTGCTTTGATGCTCAATAACGAAGCATCCTTGTTTGCCTCATTTCCTGCTTTTGCGATAGCATCAATCGTCTTAGGATAGTTTTTCAAGCCGAAATAGCTTTTAGCAAGATAGACAAAAATCGCCGGATCTTTTTGGCCATGCTTGATGGCAAGTTCCAAGCTATCTTTGGCGCCATCCAAGTCACTCAGACCCATGTAAGCCAAACCTTGCAGCGTATAAAACCGCACTAAATCGGTTTTTTTATTGTCCAAATCGACACTCTGCAAAGCCAACAAGGCGCGGTCATGATGCCCGTCTTTCAGCATTACCGCAGCCAATTCGATATGATCGACCGCGTCTTTTTTGTCTGCCGTCCAAGCGGGGTGGCTAACAGCACCCAGAGTATTCAGCAATACGACAACAAGAAAAATTTTTCGAAAATTCATGTGAGATCATTCATCGACTGAAGGAATCGTTAAGCGAATGCTGTTTTAAGACAAATCAAAACGAATCTTTTGCTTGGCCCAGACTTTTACGGTGTCGCCCTTGTATTTAGCAGGTTCGAAATGCCATGAGCGAATACCTTGCAGTGCCGCCGCATCAAAAATACCAGACGGGCTTGATTCCAAGACTTGTACTTGATTGACAGAACCATCCGTTTCAACCAGTACCGACAATAAAACATAACCTTTGATACCGTTCTTTTTAGCGGCTGGCGGGTATTTAAAAGAACCTCTCGTGATCGGCTTCGGTGGCACATCGACCAAATCCGCTGTCATTACTGCATTGCCGGTTTTACCTAATAAACTTTCATCGATATTATTGCCTTGACCGTTGTCCAGCCCCAGCAAACCCAGATCAATTCCCGACAACGCGGTATCTAAACCTTTGAAAGGTGCTGGTGCTTGTGGACGAGAAACTTGTTTCTTCGGTTCCACTTTCTTGATTTCTTTTTTCGGCTCTTGCTTGATTTCTCGGGTCATGCTGATTTCGGTGACTTCCTGAGGCGGAGATTTTTCAACTTGCCCCATATAATGATTCATCAACAGAATCAATCCAAAAACCAATACCAAACCAAACACCATCGCCACTCCACCCGCGATATGTTGATTCACTCTCATTGTTACTGCTGTCATATTGTTCACCCCGCTTCTTTTTTAGTTGCAACACCCACGCTTTCTGCTCCAGACAAACGTGCTTGATCAATCACCTCGACCAGTTTTCCTGCTGGCACACCTTCATCAGTCACGACTAAAATCACTTTACTGCTCGACGTACTCAATAAATCTCGTAACTTGCTTTGTATCAACCACATCCTAACCGGCTCACCATCCATATACGTATCACCATTACGATCGATGAACAGGCGAATCGCCTTGCTAGAAGCAGCGACCGAACTGCTCGCTTTCGGACGCTCTAAATCCAATTTCATATCTTTGACGAAAGTCGTGGTCACCATAAAGAAAATCAACAAAATAAAAACAATGTCGATTAACGGCGCCATGTCGATAGCTGCTTCTGGTTCAGCCGGTTCGTGATTTCTCATCTTGAATAATGTTTCCTATAATTATTGCGGTTGCAATTTATGACACAGCAAATCTTTGACCTGCTTGAGATCTTGTTCAATCTGCTGCTGTTTGCGGTTTAGGATGCTATGTGCCAGTAGCCCAGGAATAGCGACAGTCAATCCCATCTGGGTAGTAAATAAGGCTTGTGCAATCCCTCCTGCAATACCGCCAGATTGTGAATGAAGCGTCATGGTAGCCAAGGAATCGAAGGTTTCGATCATGCCAATCACGGTTCCTAATAAACCGAGTAAAGGCGCAATCAAAATCACTACGCGCACCAGCACAGAAAATTTATCGATTTCCTTTTCATACACGTAGAACGCCGCATCCAAATGACGGCGCAAGTTTTTGACGCCTTGCTTCTTTAGCTGCAATCCCTGCTGGATAGCTTGTGCCACAATATTGCTAGACGCTTGCCCATCATTTTGTTGATAAAATTGCAGCAAATCGCGAACACTCATGCGATTCGGTTTAGGTTGTTTCATCAACCAAAAGCGATAACCCAAGCCATACCACAGCATCAGCACACACAACACCAGCGGGGGCATGACGATACCGCCCGCCACGAACAATTCTTTAATTAGGATAATCAGTTCGGTGGTCGTCATATCAGGCCGGTTGAGGTACGAAATCAATCGAATTCATGGATGTTTTTTCAACGACTAGCTCACTACTATTGCTACCACCCAGAAATACGTTAATGATGCGCAATGCAGAATGCTCCATGTCACGCTTGATTCCGCGAGACCATGCAGTCAATAACGAACCAAGCAATAAAGCCGGAATTGCAACGATCAACCCCAATTCAGTCGTAACCAACGCAATAGAAATGCCTTCCGATAGTAACTTAGGATCGCCGGTACCAAACTCGGTAATCATGTCAAAGGTTTCAATCATGCCAGTAACCGTTCCTAGCAAACCCAGCAATGGCGATACCGAAGCAATGACTAGAATGGCTGCACCAAAACGATCCAATGGACCCGATTCTTGCAGAATCGCTTCATACACAATGCTCTCCATATGATCGCGATCATCTTTCAAGTGTCGCAAGGTATAGTGCAGTACTCGACCAATAGCTGACGAATCGTCTTCACAGTTTTTCTTCGCTTTTTCCAAATCGCCCGAACGCAATTGATTCAAAATCTGATCCGTCAGATGCTCGGTATCGGCACTATTACTACGTAGCAGGTAAGCCCTGATAGCGACGAGCAACACAGCAATCAAGCCTAAGATGACAATGACCCAACCGATCGGCCCACCCGAATCGATAATACTTTTAATGGTTTTTTCTGGTGTTTCTTGTACCGCATTGGTGCGCGATTCAAATAGATACAATTGCAAAATATCCGGTTGTTGGTTGTTGTTCAACGCAGCAGCAGATTCAGTCCCAGATGATTTCCAGACTTTGAAATCACCCCCTCCGGCTGGCACTAAACTCCCACCGCCCTCTTGACTCGAACCAAATGCAGCGATGTTTCCAAGCTGGATAATATTGCCTTGTGTTTTTTTGCCACTATCCAGAAAAAAATGTCCAGGCTTGGATTGCGTAGCACCTAAATCGTTTAACAATGTCAGTGCTTGGGTAAACAAATAGTTGACTTTCTCTATATCTTTTTTACCATCTTTTATATCAACAGGCATTTCGATGGCATGATTCTTTAGCGTTGATTCTGCTTGCAGAAACATGGTGTCTAACGCATCGTTGCGCTCCGTAACCGCTGCCTCTTTACGCTCACCTTCGGTCAATTGACTAGACATTTGATCGATTTTGGTGGATCGCTCAACCGATGCGCGTTCTAATGCACCAATCTTTCCACTCAAAGCTTGCTCTTCACGATTGGCGCTACCTTGATAATTTTTCAAACGATCGATTAATTCGCGTTTTTGTGCTTCAAGAAAAGCATATTCGCGTTTATACGCGGTTTCCAAGTCAACACTACGTTGTTTAGGCGCGGCATTATTTTGTTTTTTCGGCGCAGTGATAGTTTCACTCGTTGCTTGATTTTCAACTGCTGCTGGTTCAGTAAGTTTCGGATTGCTGTCTTCTTTGGCATGCGCGGATGCGATGATGCCGCACAGTAATAATCCACTGATAATTATATTTTTCATTTTCTTAATGGATTGGGAATTTCAAAATAACCTTGGCGTATTTGTTTTTTCAATGAATCAAATAAAACTTTGATGCGATCTATATCTGCTGAATTGTCGGCAACCTCAAACCTCCACGCGCCTTCCTGTGAACGTCTAGCCATTCCACTGCGGCTATCGCGCGTTTGGAAAAACAGGAACACCGTACCCAACTTCGCAATATCCACCAACAAATTTTCTCCGTTCAATTCAATTGTTTGTTGATAAATACCATTTTCCTTACTCAAACGAATTTCATCCTCAATCAACGCCCAGGCTTGATTAATCGCTTTATTAGGATCGATCAATTGATTATTGAGATTATTTTCTAGATCGCTAGCTGCTTTGAGACGATCCTCTTTTTTAAACGGAAATCCAGCCTGAATGTATTTTTTGTAATCGCCCAAAATCGTCAGCAAAACAGGCCTCAAGCTATCACCAGATTGCTCAGCCTTTTTAGTGCTCTCAGTCAATTTTTCGATGGAATTATGGAGTTTCTCAATACTGAGTTTTTGCCTTCTTTCCTCCACGCTTAAATCCGCCAGTTGGGAATTCAATGCAGCCATGCGGCTACTGTGTTTTTCTTTTTCCATATCCAACTGGGTTTGCAGCATTTCCACTTCGCCTCGTAGCTTGGCCAAGCTTTTCGCCAAATTCTCCAAATTATTACCCATCGATGTGCTGGGAAAAGCCAGTACCAGTATCGATAATGTCGCTCCCATTATTTTCGTCAAGAAGACTTTGTTCATAAAGTTATTGTTTTAATTAATAAAAGCAATGCAGTAACTTGCCATAATCCAGCCACCATAACCCTAGCCATGGCGGGACTTCATACTACAAGTTGAATATTTCAATTTCATGACAATTTGATGTCATTTTATTTTTGTGTAGCTAAAAATAACTTCCGAAAAAATTCATCACAAATTCATTGAACTGTCATCCAGACGGCATAAATCGGCAACATTTCCTCGTTAGCATGGAAACCGGCAATGTTTGCCAGGATAAATTTACATTTGGCTTTAAGGGGATATGTATGAATAAAAAGATAATGTTATCTACTTCAATGATAGCAACGGCTGCAATTATGTTTAGCTTGTCCAGCGCCGGTTGGACTACGCAAGACTCAGTGTACGAAAAGCAAGGTAACTCTCAAAAGGTTCAACTAGGACCGCGTCCTTTTTTTCTGATCAATGATATGGATGCAGGTTGGTTAAAAAAGAAGCTTTCAAGTTGTGAAAACGGTCCGTTTCATCGAACCGATTTTTCAATAGGACATCGTGGCGCGGCGTTACAATTTCCAGAACATACTGTTGAATCATACCGAGCTGCGGCCAAGATGGGCGCCGGAATTGTCGAGTGTGATGTAACTTTTACGCAAGACAAGGAGTTAGTGTGCCGCCATTCACAATGCGATCTGCATACCACAACCAATATTCTCGAAACTGATTTGGCACAAAAATGCACCGTTCCTTTTCAGCCTGCTGTGTTTGATGAGAATGGTAAATTGATTAAAGAAGCGACGGCACAGTGTTGTACCTCTGACATTACATTGTCTGAATTCAAATCCTTAAAAGGAAAAATGGATGCTTCTGTTCCTTCAGCAACGACCGTTGAAGAATATATGAAAGGCACGCCAAATTGGCGCACGGATCTTTACGCCAGCCGAGGAACTTTAGTCACGCATAAAGAAAGCATTGCATTATTCAAAAAACTCGGCGTTAAAATGACGCCAGAACTTAAATCTCCAAGTGTAACGATGCCGTTTCATGGATTTTCCCAGCAGGATTATGCGCAAAAAATGATTGACGAATATAAAGATGCCGGTATTTCTGCTGCCAAAGTTTGGCCGCAATCATTTGATATCAAAGATGTTCAGTATTGGATTACTCATGAACCCGAATTCGGAAAGCAAGCTGTTTATTTAGATGGCCGCTATGAAGATGCGTCATTTAATCATCGCAAACCCGAAACATGGAAACCGACAATGCAGCAATTAGCCAAAGACGGAGTAAAAATTATTGCACCGCCCATATGGATGTTGCTCGAAATCGAAAATGGCAAAATCGTCCCTTCTCTGTATGCCGAAAAAGCTAAACAAGCAGGATTGGATATCATTACATGGACACTTGAACGCTCAGGCCCGTTAGCGAGCGGCGGTGGATTTTATTATCAAACCTTAAATGGTGAAAATCCTTATCCTACACACTCTTCTAAAAGCCACATTAATAATGACGGTGATATGATGAACGTGTTACATGTATTAGCAAAAGATGTTGGAATTTTAGGTATTTTTTCTGATTGGCCCGCCACCGTCACTTATTATGCCAATTGCATGAACCTAAAATAATAATATCGATATCTGTTATTTTTTCTTCATTTATTTCGTTATCAATATAAAAGAATAAGATTCAATTTTGCTTCCACCCTGCGCTTTGACATCCATTGGATACAGAGCACAGGGTATGTTTGTTTGGAAAATTGATATGGCATAACAATCTTTTGTCTAAAATTATTACATTCCCTTGATTGTCATAAATATGTAATGATTAATTTATATTATCTCAGCACCTTGTGACTATATTTTAATTTTTTGGAGTAGTCGATGGCTGTAACGATACTAATTGTTGAAGATGAACCTGCGATACAAGAATTGATTGCGCTTAATTTAAAACGTGCAGGACATATGACGTTGTGTGCCAATAGTGCCGAAAAAGCAAGATTACTTATTAATAATGTATTGCCTGACTTGGTATTGCTCGACTGGATGCTGCCGGATATTAGCGGACTGGAATTTGCGCAAAAGCTTAGGCAAGAAGAGCGCACGAAAACTATTCCGATCATTATGCTGACCGCACGCACACAAGAAAATGACAAAATATCAGGATTAGAAGCAGGAGCCGACGATTACATCACCAAACCTTTTTCGCCTCGTGAATTACTGGCGCGTATCAAGGCCGTGTTACGCAGACGCTTGCCAGAAATGTCCGATGACATTATCGAATTGGGCGGATTAAGGCTCGATCCCACGACCCATCGTGTGCATGTACAAAATAACGGTGACATTTCACAACTCATGGAAATCACTCTAGGCCCTACTGAATTTCGTCTATTACACTTTTTGATGACTTACAAAGAACGGGTTCATACGCGCGCACAACTATTGGATCGCGTATGGGGCGATCATGTATTTATTGAAGATCGCACCGTTGATGTACATATCCGCCGATTACGCAAAATTCTTGAAACGGTGAAAAAAGAAAATTTAGTACAAACGGTACGCGGTGCGGGTTATCGGTTTTCGATTGAAAGCCAAGAAGAAAGCGTTAGTTAGATCAGTTATTCAATGAAAGAAAATGGCAAAATAGAATGCCGATTAAAAACAACGATCAATCTCCTGCACTTTATACAATCGATGAGTTAAGGTATCCCTTAAATCCAGCGAATATGATTTCGGCGGGTAATCACTCAAAAGATTTTGATCGCTGTGAATCTCTATTAATGATTGAGCGCCTTGGCTATTGCCCGTATCTTTGATCGTCATGATCCAATTTCCATTGCCAAAGGTAATAGATTCAGCGTTTTTCAGTGATTTAGAATGGTGAATTTCAGTAACATAATAAGTTTTTGTTGCCTCATCATGCAGTTGCGGGTATCCATCGATCTGCGATGTCTCATGATAAATAAAAAAGGTATTAATATCCCGCCAATTCTGGCTTTGCCGTTTCGGTAAAGGAAACCCATCCTCGCTTTTCAAGCATTCAGCAATGACCAAATAGTTTTTATCGCTACTGTGGCTATAAATAACTTTTTGCTTGAGTAATTCTTGACGTGACGGTGCAGTCATACAAGCTGACAAAATTAAAACAGCGATTAAGCTTAAACTCGTTATTTTGAAAAAATTATCCATACGCAGGAAGTAATAAAAATGAGACAAATTGATAATCCGACTCGCTAATCTCATCAGCTAATCCATACTATCAGATGCCCTACTCGCATACAACATTACATGCAACGCATCCGGCAATTCGATTTGAAATAACTAAGCACCGATTCTATGATCTAATGCTGTTTTAAGCATCGTCGCCAGGGTTTGTTTAGTTAATTTTTCCGCCACACTCCAACCACTCTCGGCAATCCGCAGTCAATGCACGTTTGCAAGCTTGATCATAAAGCATCAATTCTTGTTCCGATAACACGCCGCGCCAACGATCATTCGTGCCTTTATGAAGAAAAGCTTGCGCTCCACCTTTCCAAAAAAAACCGCCACCAGGGGCATATTTTTCCCCTTCACGTTTCATTTCATTGAAGGAAACGGCTTTTACAATACGTGACCAGGCATCTTCAGGTACATCAATTTGCAAAAATTCAGCCATTCTGCGTATCTCACGCTCAGTATTTTGCAACATATCGCTATAATGAAATAACCGAATATTAGGTAAATGTCGAAAATTCCACCAAGATTGCACGTTGGAAAGATGAGACCAGTACGGCCATCCATCGCTTTCCCACGCAAAACTACCACGTGTGATCCAATTCTCCCAGAAAGTATGAATATCTTCCGGTGGATGGGGTAATTCATCTCCAACTCGCCCAGGCAAGCCATTCATTAGTGCAAAAACTTCTTCTTTCATACCCGTGTAGTGATTCCATAACGACATGAATACATCCCTTGCATCTCGAGCAATATAGAGATATTTAAGCTGCGGATGGTAAATCATTCCATCCAAAGGCAAGTGCGTTTTGATAAAGCGCCGGTGCTTTTGCGCTTTTAATTGATTCAACGTAACTTCCAATGGAATGACACGCATATCGAGCCAAGGTGACATCGCCGCCGGCGGCATTGGAAAATTTCCATCCTGAAAAAGCAGATGGGCGACAATAGCCTGAGTCCAAGTTGTTCCAGCTTTATAGGACGTTGCAATAATAATATCAGTCGACCGTGGCTCGAAATAATCCCAGCGCGTGCTATCGAAGTGATGATTTTGATAAATTCGATTACGTTCAGGCAATTTCAGCATAGCGCTATCCTTTATTGTTATGGTTGTTGAGAAAACACCAACCAGTATTTTTAATCACTCTCATCTTATTAGAAAACCGGTTTGCTATGATTGCACGGTTTGATGGATAAACCAGAATTTTTCAAAAACCAAGAAATAAGCCTGTAAACGTTACACAAACTGCCCTGCCGCATATCCCGATGCCCACGCCCACTGAAAATTAAATCCGCCTAAATGACCTGTCACATCAACGACCTCGCCAATAAAATAAAGACCTGGAACACGATTGGCTTGCATCGTTTTTGAAGACAATTCGCGTGTATCCACGCCGCCAATCGTTACTTCAGCTTTTTTGTAGCCGACCGTACCACTCGGAAAAACTTGCCAGCAATGTAGTTTGTCTGCAATTTGTTGCAATTCTGCATCGGAATAGCGGTTGATCGGTTGAATAGCAAGTGATAGCTCGTTGCAAATAGTATCGCACCAAATTTGCACAAAACGCTTAGGCAAGAAGCGCGATAGTAGATTGCTCAATAGTACTGAACTGTTTCTAATCTCACTAAATATCTCTGTCGCAGTGTGTGAAGGCAATACATTAATATGGATTGCTTGTTTGGGTTGCCAATACGATGAAATTTGTAAAATAGCAGGTCCGCTTAAACCGCGATGAGTAAATAACACCTGCTCACGAAAGATCGCTCCATTGCAACTGACTTCGGCATCAATGGAAAGACCGGATATCCCTTTGAACTGCAGAAATTCTTCGGCGTTGAATGTCAAACCCACCAAACCAGGTCGCAGCGGTATAACTGCAATATCAAACTGATTAGCAATTTGATATCCATAGCTACTCGCTCCAATTTGAGGAATCGATAATCCACCTGTAGCAACGACCAATGATTCAGTTTCAATCGTGTTACGTTCGGTGACGAGCAAAAATTTTTGCATGCTAGATCCATTTCCGTCTTGGTATTGCACTTCCTTGACTTGAGAAGGCATTTGCCAGTCCACGCCAACAGCAGCGCATTCTTCCTGCAACATATCAATGATTTGCTGTGCACTTTCATCACAAAACAACTGCCCCAGTTTTTTCTCATGGTAACAAATGCCGTGCTTGTTAATAAGCGCCATGAAATCTTGCGGAGTAAAACGCGCTAATGCCGATCGACAAAAATGCGGATTATTAGAAATGAAATATTCAGGTGAACAATAACGGTTAGTAAAATTACAACGTCCACCCCCTGAAATTCGAATTTTTTCTCCTAATTGACGCGCATGATCGATTAATATGACACGGCGCCCACGTTTGCCAGCCTCGATCGCGCACATCATACCGGCCGCGCCTGCCCCTATGATGGCAACATCTTTGCAAATTCTTTTTACTGTGCTCATGGCAAACTTAATTCACTTCCGAATGATAGAAAAATCTCGTGATAGCGATCAGAAAAGAATCATTATTCGAGACTCGATCCTATATATAATAGAGATTTTGCTACTTAGTTGCGCGCTTCAATTGGAATGCATAAAGATTCCTGCCATTATTTTTCCCAAAAAACGCTATCATCGATGTCTTATTTACAACTCACAAATAATCAATTAAACCCTGAAGGTTATTGGAGTAAACCTCTCAAAAAATTACGCTCACCTTCTCCGCGCGAACTCGCTCTTTTTGATCAAAATGGTTACGATTTAACTAACTTGGAAAAAAACTATGCGAAAATTAATCTCGGTAATATGCATTCTCATCGAGAGCATAGATTCGCCCTAAAAGCACCTTGGTTTATTCAAGCAGCAAAAAACGAAGGGGCTGTACTGAATCACAGTTTGTTATTTGAACGCAAAGGATACGCCGGAGAAGCACTTGAACAATTGGAGCAGTGGGCAGATAAAAATCCTCTCATTTTCAAAATCATTAAAATGCGTCCGAAATGGGGACTCGATTTCAGCATGGATTATGTTGACCGTGCTGGTAATGTTTTTGAAGTTTTACATTGGGAATATGATGGTTTCGACTATCCAGAAGTAGCAGAACGCAAGGAGCAATTACAACATAAATTTGCTTCAATCGATTGGGACGATGCGGCTGCTAATATACTTAAACTAAAAAATCACTGGCATCACTTGGATTTTTTCTCACAAAGCGACTGGAAGTGCAATTATTTTGGCATTGTCAAAGAACGCTTCAAAATGGTCATTTGGGACTGAGAAGCATCCAGTGAATTCGTAGGCAACATCGTTTTAAGTTGCAAAATCTGAATGAAGAATGTCCATCGCTAATGTTTACAGGACTCTCAATTTCACAATTTTAGTTATCCGCCATTCATACCAAGACGATGGGCTATCATCATGACAATAAACAAGAAAAACGACAAACCGATACGGATACTTAATGATCGCACCATCCGTGTCGAATGGCCTTTATCTTTATACATATAGTACAGCGCAGAAGCCATACTATACACAATTAATAGAAAAACGACTATCGCAAAAATTTTCAAAGTATTATCCTCGATAATATCTAACTTAATTCAAGTTTAGCCCACTTTAATCATTTGTCCAACGACTACTTTAAATTCAGCACGATTAAATTGATAATGCTGCATTAAATCGACAGCACCATTAGACATTCATCATTGAATTACACACTTCATAATCTGAAAACAGTACCCACTGGATCTTTACCCACAGCCATTTTTTTAATGGGCCCTACAGCCAGTGGCAAAAGTCAAATCGCACTGGATATCGCAGCTCATTTTCCAGTGGAGATTATTAGCGTCGATTCAGCGCAAGTATATCGCTGCATGGATATTGGTACGGCCAAACCAAATTCAATAACGCTTCAACAAGTGACACATCACTTGATTGATGTCATCGACCCAGATCAGAGTTATTCCGCCGCACAGTTTCGTCTGGATGCTTTATCTCTGATGAAAGCCATCACTGAACGAGGCAAAATTCCCCTGTTAGTTGGCGGTACTATGCTGTACTTTAAGGCTTTATTAGAAGGATTGTCGGAATTTCCTTCGGCTGACAAGAATCTTCGTTCAGCTCTGGAAAAAGAAGCGTTAGTGCTTGGCTGGCCGGCTATGCACAAAAAACTTTCACAACTCGACCCACGAACCGCTGAACGGATCAAACAAACCGATAGCCAGCGCATACAACGCGCATTAGAAATTTGCATACTGACTGAAAAATCGGTGTCCGAATTAATTCATAACTCGCAACACACCGTCGACTTCCCTTATCAAACCATCCAAATTGCGCTAGCCCCCAGTAATAGAAGCCTGCTACATCAGCGGATTGCAACACGTTTCAAAACAATGTTAGACGTAGGATTGGTTGACGAAGTCATCTCGCTTCGCCAGCGCTTTCCAACACTCGATACGCAATGCCCTTCTATGCGTTGCGTCGGTTATCGCCAAAGTTGGTTATACCTGCAAAATCAAATCAATCACCAAGAATTATTGGAAATGGGAGTCGCTGCGACTCGTCAACTTGCAAAGCGACAACTTACTTGGTTACGCGGTTTAAGTAAAACTCATGAAATAAATGAATTTGATTGCCTATTAGATGACTTATCAACAGCAGTAATTGATTTTATACACGCGAAACTAGACAAATAATCTAACAGGCTATCCCATAAAATCTTTACAGATTACGGAAAGGTAATTGAATAAAGTATCCCCCCATCTTTTCTTAAGACATAAAGTGTCCCGTCCTGGGCTGTCTGAAAATCGACCATTTGCCCCATTTTAGTCGCAAATGAAACAGATTTGTTCGTCGCAATGTCATAGCGGCGAATCCATCCACCACAAAAATCCCCATAAAAATAATCACCTACATAATCTTTAGGAAATTCATCTTTGATTGGATTATAAAATGCGCTACCGATAATTGCGGTACATGGGACAATCGTAGAATGTGGATACGCAATTATCGGATTGCGAAAACGTGTATCCGTGCTCTTTCCTTCTTTAATCGGCCAGCCATAATTTGCACCCTTAACAATATGATTCACTTCTTCCCAGCTACTTTCACCGACGTCATTGGCGTAAATCCGTCCTGAGCCTGGCTGCACGTCAAAATTATATGGATTCCTGAGTCCTTTTGCCCAAATAGCTCGATTGACGCCACTCGCACTATTATAAAAAGGATTATCCGTCGGTATACTGCCATCTTTATTAATGCGAAGTATTTTTCCCTTTAAGTTAGCTAATGATTGTGCATTACTAGCAACGCCACCGTCACCCATTGCTATATAAAGCTTTCCATCCGCACCAAAACCAATTGCGCCGCCATTATGTTCTGTTAGCGATCCAGAAGGTTGAATGTCTAACAATACATCTTCACTACCCGCTAAAACCGTATCACCGTTCGCTTTAAAACGACTCACACGATTATGAACTACCGGTGATTTGCTGGTATAAAACACATACACCCATTGATTGACTAAAAAATTAGGATCAAACGCAATCCCTAGCAAACCTCTTTCACCTTGACTATCAACACGGGTTGCAATATTCAGGAATGGCTGTGGCAGCAGAGTGCCTTTCTCAACAATTTTAATACGCCCTGCTTGTTCCGCAATAAAGATACGACCATCGGGTGCAATAGCTAAACGCGTTGGATTCACTAAATTTTTTACAACGACCTTCTGGCTAAATCCTGCTGGAACAGCGGCGTATGTTTGTACAGAAAGCAATATTATTGCAACCGTAACCATTAAATACATGATAGAGTTTTTTATTCTCGTTGAGAATTGATTTGAATACATAATATTCTCCTTAAATCTAGGAAATTTCAGAGTTCAGGATTGTTTATCGAACCATTGATTGAAATACTGTTGATAACGATGAAGAATTCATAAAAAGTTAACAATTCAACTCGTTATGAGATTTCTTGAAGTTTGATAGTATTGTAATAGCTAACCAAGCAACCAGATTAAATCTGCCTGTTGAAATAATTTTCAAGATTGCTAACTATACGCCACGCCGCATAGTAACAGCTCATGATCTTTTATGCAAAAACGAATCAAGTTACCCCTTTGAGTGACCACATCACGATGTTTGCTCATTTCAGTTAACTGATTCCTCCAAGCCAAGAAACCAAACAATTAACAACCCAGCACACTGCTGAAAAAACTAGAAAGCAACATTGAATGAGTTTATGATTAAATTTCAGAATTTCTATCTTTAGATTTATTTGATCGCAAGCGGACATTTAACCAATGAATAGCCCTCTGCCAACGGAAAATAAAACAACAAAAGTAAGTGAATACGCCGCGTTCATCAGCTATCGGCGTGATAAGCCTCAGGACCGTCATCGGCATGATAAGCCTCAAGACCGTCAATGGGCTGAGTGGCTGGTTGAAGCGCTGGAAACATACCGTATCCCTAAACATTTGCAGAAACTGGGCTACCCGCAACGTATCGGCAAGGTATTTCGCGATGATAATGAGCTGTCAGTCGGCAACGATTTGACGGATAAAATCAAGCAACGACTTGCCTCATCGCGAAACCTGATTGTCGTTTGCTCACCTGAAACGCCAAAATCCCAGTGGATTTCGCGCGAAATTGAACTGTTCAAAGCAATGGACAAGGCCGAGCGTATCTATGCTTTTTTAATAGCTGGCGAGCCTAGCGAATCCTTTCCAGAAAACCTGATCCATCATCAAAAAGCCATTACGGCGCCAGACGGCACAGTCACATCCATCATTGAAAAACGCGAGCCGCTGGCGGCCAATGTCATTCCGATAACTGGAATCTCTAAAAAAAACCGCGACAAATCGGCACTCCTCAGACTGATTGCAGCGATCATCGGTTGTTCGTATGACGATCTCGTGCAACGCGACCAGATGCGCGAAAAGAAGAAACAAAACATCCTTCGTGCGGTAATAGTCAGTGTGTTACTACTGATTAGTGGCGGAGGGCTTTACTGGTGGGATTACACGCGCTTAAAAACTTCTTATTACGAACATATGGTGACGCGCTGGGCTGCGCCAGAAGGACTTTATCCGGTCACAGCAGAACAGGCTTCCAAACGATATCAAATCTTCCGTTTCGAATCGCGGCGCAATCAGGTTGAACGGGTTGTATTGCAAAATGACTTTGGCCTTCCGCGTAATAACGATGATGAATTTTCGCAATGGAAAGGGTGTAGTGAATGGCATTTTTTTTATGACGCAAAGGGCAAAGTCCAGCAAGTCGACGTATTCAACCAAACCGGCAAGCGATTGCGGCAAGAAGACTATTCACCGGATCTGCGCAGCATCAGATTTAAAAACGACAACCGCGATATCGCGCAGGCCAGCGCCATCAACACAACGATTATCGATAGTTCACAAGAAGCAAAATCTGAAATTACCCAACATTTAGTCGAATACCGTAAAGACGGTTTTATCATTCAACGTCGTTTTGCCAATAACTATGGCACGGCCAAAAGTGACGCGACAGGCGCTTACGGTTCGGTCTATGAACTTAGTCAGAACGGTTTAATCGTCCGTGAAAGTTACTTCGATAAAACTGGCAAAGCGTTTTCTCTTAAAAATGGCATCAGCGTGATCGACCATCAAATCGATTTGGAAACCGGTAGAACGAATAGCATTACGTATCGCGATAAGAACGGTAAATTGATCCGGGGAAATCAAGGTTACGCGATATTCGCCATAGCTTATGATGAGCACGGCAATGCAACGGAAATAGCCTATTTCGGCGTCGATGGCAAACCAGCGTTACACAAGGACGGTTACGCGAAATTCACTCAAACTTATGATGAGCGCGGCAATGTGATTGAAGTAGCCACTTTCGACATTGATGGCAAACCAGTGTTACACAAGGACAGTTACGCGAAATTCACTCAAACTTATGATGAGCGCGGCAATGTAACAGAAGAAGCCTATTTCGGCGTCGATGGCAAGCTGTTGCGGCGCATGAAATCACCGTAGCTATCGTATGGATTAATCCGATAAATGAGAGTCAATACATACCTTACACATTCTAAAATGATTTTATTTCCGGTATTTTTCAAATAGGCTTTTCAAGAATCCTCGAATAATGTTCCCTTGCAAGATCACTAGGAATCGCAAATTCGACAGTAATAGTCTCAGCCGAGATTTTCCCGCCGATAATGCAATGAACAAAATTGCATTCTGCTCATGGATAGATATCGACCGTTGAATTCTGGCTGAGTAAACTAGGAAACTAAAATTTAGGAGGGAGGCGCACCCTTCCATTATTTTCACACTGTCATTCACAGCTTCTATATAAATCCCTGAAAATGATTCAATTGCACTTTCTTTGCAACAGCTTGGCCAACAGCCTGAATTTCCGGAATCGCATCGATCGCATCCAATGTCTGAACACGTTTTGGATCAATATTCATAAGAGCTAAACGATCCAGTCCTGCTCGGGTAATCTCGGGATCGTAACGTAAGTAGGTAAAAAGCTTTGGATGTGTCGGCCCGGTAGCACCGATGAGATCGCCAATTTCTCGATCGATCGGTTCGCCATATAAACACTTGCCGAGAATCCGACAGGTCATATCATGACCGGCTGTTGCCGCATTCATCAAACCGCTGATCGCACTAATGGCGTTGTTGAGTAGGCTAGGACCTGAGTCTGAGTAATTGTTACTGATTGCAGCGGCTGATCCGCATCCTAGCGATACTATCAGTAGTTTATCCTCGTGCGCCTCCCAATTGATGCCATATGGAGAAGCGGTTACCGTATTAAATACGAGCAGCGCAGGATTGTTATAAGTAGTAACACCGCCATCGACGAACATGAATTCTTTTCCACCACCTAGATTGACACGTTCCGGTGGAAAATAGGTCGGTGCTGCAGTACTGGCGCGCACGACCTTCCAAAGTGGCAAATTCAAATTGCAGTCATCACGCGTTGAATGATTATACTTGGCATATGGATTATTGGTGATTGGCCAAGGTGAATCGGTTGTGGCGTTGCGAGTTACCACCATTAAAAGCGTGCGCAAGCGATCAGTTCCAAGCGTGGTAGTTTCACCAAAAGTTTTTTTAAGCGCTTGGGCAAGAGGCTCATCATCATATTTATAATAAATGCGATTGAGCAGAAAAGCTTTATCGAACATGTCGCGGCCATGTTCGGTATAAAACTTGCGGATTTCATCTACTGACATTCCGTAAGCCACACAAGTTGCTATCATTCCCCCAGTACTTGTTCCCGCACACATATCAAACCAATCACCTAATACTAGATTTGGTTTTCCGGTTTCTTTGCGAAGGAGAGCCTCGATTGCACCTAAGACTTCCACTGCCATTAAACCGAGGATACCTCCACCGTCACAGGCCAAGATTCTTTTTTTACCTTGCGCACGTATCGGGTCTCTTAAGTGTTCTGCAAATTTGCTTTCAGTCATCATTATCTTCCGATCGATTCAATCCAGTTACCACATAGACTTAGTAGATAAAATTTCAATATTTCCAGCATGCCCTTCTACTTCATCGATCATATGCTTAGTTCCTCCCCTACCGTCACCTTCATTACCGTCCCACAAACAAATGAAGTTTAATTTATGGATGCCATAACTCAGTGCGGTATAAAGTAGCCAACGATTACAACGCTCGTAGGGATAGTTACTATCTGCATGAACGGGGGGTGGGCCCAATGCATTGGGAGCGGCGCGAATAGGTTGCATGACACGGGTATTCAGGTTCCGATAACGTTGTCGCCAAAATTCACCACCATGAATAACAGACCGTTGAATAAAATCAGGCTCGGCAAAAGGTTGCAACCATTGCACCCTTGTCCCAAGCGCCAGGCACGCTTCGGTAAACAACAAATCACCACCACAGGCACCTTGCGTCAATGCGAGATCTTCTGCGCCAGCTCCTAACGCTGTTAATGATTGGACAATCGCTTGATAAGCGATATTAATGTGCTTCTCAGTATTAGGAAATCGAGGTTTGGAGCGATTGGGTTTATCTACCATATGACCGCTAAACAAAAATACTTTGCGGGGTTCCCATTGGTGTGGTTGATCAAGTTTTGCAATTGCTCGATCAAAAACAGCCAATCCGGCATTTACATTGTCGATATTGAAGCTTAGATCTTTAAGCAAACTCAATTGCTGCCGACACGAATCCAGAGCAAACCAATCACATTCATTTATGGCAATAGCCTTTCTATAAGCATCGGCAGTTGAGATGGGGGTGCCAGCCAATACTTCCAAATCTCCCAATGTAGCTTTTGCATAAAACGCATCTTCTGGCTTTTTATAGTTAAGCGCGGCAAAACGCACTGCACCAGTGAGCATGGCTATATCGTAGTCAAATTCTTTATCGTTGGTGAGATCTTTACAAAGATGCATCAGTGTTAACGCATTAATTCCTGAAAAATAATGACTAGGATCTCGCTTAAAACCGCTGTAATAATTCTTTATTGCAGCCAGTAGATAGCCTTTATCGGCAAGCGCCTCGCGTCGCATTTGTTCGGATGATAACTCGGTGCGACGCCATGCCGTTATCCAAGTAACTTTATCAATCCGACCGAGTAATGCCCATGTTTCAGAATCATCACGATACTTACTGAGAATAAATTGATAATGTTGGCGTGCGCGCTCCAATGAATAGCCATGTTCACGTTTGAAAGCAAGTCGTTCCAAGCAAATGCCTTTTTCCCGCAATCCATCAAGAGACTGTTCAACTTCAAGACCGCGATCCAGTTGTTCCAATGCGAATCGATAACGTCCAGCGCGACGAAGTGCTTTTCCCGCAATTATCCAACTTTCAGAACGCAACGCAGCAATTGGAGCCTCGTCGGCCAAAGTGAGTAAATCTCCAAACAGTTTTTCCTTTCTCGCAAGATTGATTCGATCCGTCCACTTATCATGGCGCTCCCAGAATTCCTTTGCTTCGCCAATTTGCAAAGATTTCCAATCTGGTTCAATTAGATTGGGTAAATGATAGTAGACCGGACTGATTTTCTTACCCTGCCAAGATTGCATGGTATTGGTAGACATTGCCGTAAGCGCTTCACAATCGGCTTGCAAGGTATCAGGATCCGGCGCGCCATCCTTTAAGCCGTAACGTAACTTACGATCCGTGTAGAGATCGAATGCTGCTGGTACCTGACCGCCACATACCAAAATCACCCCACGAGCTCGTATTCCATGCCGCACGCCAAGCTCATACCAAACATTTGGATTATTTATAGTCAGATCAGCAATGACTAAATCAGCGATTAAAAGCTCTTGAAACATGTCCGCAAGAATGTTTCCAGCCTCCAGTTCGTGATCAGCTCGAAAAACTTCCAGACCTGCATTCGTTAAAGCCGGTGCAATATACTGCTCGTAGATAAGATTGAAGTTAATGAGTTTGCCATCTGCACCAGGTTTAGTTCCAAATGGCATTACCACAAAAGCATGAGGCCTAGTGAGCGTGTATCGGCAGAAATCTGTCACGGGTATTCCTCCGCGCAAAGTTTTTAACGCTGGTTCCCGATAAAAACAGAAACAGCTAATTTGTTACGAAAACATTTCCTCAAAAATCTCTTTTGTTCCTGTGTTTTCGATAAATTTGGAAAGCAAATTAACCCAATAGAATCGAGTCGACTAGGCCAGATCAGCTAGCTAATATATAAGTAATTCGCTTATATATCAGGCACGTGTGTTTCTTATAATAAATGAGGCCCTTGCAAAATGCTACAAATTTCTCCTTTCATGTTCAGAACAAATAAACTGTCCGGGGTTGTAGCACATGATCTGTCCGGTTTTATATGGCAGCCGATGAGGATTTCAGATGAAACGGACAGAGTGTTTAACGAACAAAATGATTCACACCCAGAGAATCCACGATCATCCGACGGTAGTGCTCCGATTTTCGAATTTGTAAGCGTTCCAATTGACTCAGGTTATCGGTCAATACAACGCCTTGCACCTGATCGAGCACCATCAAGCGTTGTTTTAACCAATCATAACTCTTACCCGTTAGACTTGCTGTTTCCAAATCCCATGCTTCGTGGGTTGCCAGGAAAATAAAGTCATTGAAATCATCGCCTGGATTGGAGATAAAAACTTGTTGATGTGGAAAAACCTGCGCTAACGTTTTTGCCACAGAATTTAACGCAGCATTCTGACCATTATCTGAAAACGACACAAAATTCAACGCGAGCATGCCTCGTTTTGTCAATAATTCGCTGAGTTGCTGCAATGTCTCAACAGTAAGTAAATGAGATGGTTCTGAGCCGCCGGTAAATACATCCAAAATGATAAAATCGTAGGGGCCTTCTAATTGGCGGATTTCATAACGCGCATCGCCGATGATAGTTTTGCCATTCGGTTCAAAATCGAAGTATTTCTGTGCAGCTTCCGCAACAGCCGGATCGATTTCCAGCGTATCTGTTACCACGCCATGTTGTTTGAGTGTCATCGCCATGTGTCCAGCACCTTGACCAATCAGCAGCGCTTTTTTCATATCGGGCAGCAGTTGGGGAATCAACGTAACAATTTTTTGATAGGTCAGCAAGTTTTCTCCGTGACTGATACTCGCTGCACCTATGGTTGAAGCATCCACCGTCAACAAACGAATATTTTCTTTTGGTTTATCAATCACCCTGACCCAACCGTATAGGCTTTCTTGCTCAAAACGTGTTTGCAAGTCATCCTTAGTCGGTAAAGCTTTGTTAGCGTTGAACACAAACAGTGTCATAACTCCGCCCAAAAGAACCACAGCAATGGTTGTCACGGTTGTTTTAAGAGACTTTGAATAACGTCGTTCAATTGCAAGGACAGCTAAAGACAATAACAATAATGCTACCCCCACTCCAACAAATATTTCTTTCGAACCCACCACCGGGAATAAATAAAATCCCAGAAACAACGTACCGATCACACTACCCACCGTGCTAACGGCATAGATAGAGCCGGTACTGGCACCTACATTCGATAACGCAGAAGTCGATAACTTAACCGCAAACGGGCCGACCATGCCCAACATGATCAAGCTGGGTGAAAACAAAATCAACGTACTGATAAAACTCCCCAATCGCAATCCCAAAGGATCGGTTGCTAGCAACACGGGTCCGACCAGCCAAGGAATAATCAATGTCAGCAATCCGGATAAAGCAATAATCAATGACAAACCAGTTCGCGCGCGATCTGCCAAAATCCCCCCAACATAGTATCCCAGCGCCAATGCAATTAGCGTAACCGAAATCAGCGACGTCCACACGTAAAGGCTGGCACCGTAAAAGGGCGCAATCAGGCGCGTCCCCAAAAGCTCTATGACCATCACTGCCGCACCGGTAAAGAATACCGTACCGTATAACCAGATTTTGCTTAAACCACTTGAAGTAGGTTCATTCATATCAGAAGTACTTAAAAATATTAATAACGAGATAGGTTCTTAAATTGACAATTGCTTTAGGCAGGATGCTATCGAAGGTGAGCGCAGATTATAAGTAAAAATCACATCCTTGTAATGCGACAAAATGTCGCAGTTACAAAAAATACAAATATTTTGCGTTTTTAATATTTCTGATGAGTAGTAATCGAAAAAATTATTTGTCTTTCTGCTGCTTATTCGTTGCAAAAGAAAAAAATAAAGCCGGTATGGGACGATTGAATCGATTGCGAACACCATTATTGATTGAATTTTGATTAATTGGCGCACCGCTTAATGCATCATCTTTAGCCGAGATATTTTTAGGCACATAAGGCTGTGAAAATAGTAAATCCTTCACAGCTTTGGAGTTAGATCTTCGTGGTTTTTGTGTAGAAATATTCTTTATTTCAGGTGAAACAGCTAATTTCTTCGGCAACAAATCTAAGCCATTTTCCTTTTTTATAGTCGTTTTAAGTAATCCTTCAATACTTGCCAACGTAGTGTGATCATCACTACTTACCAACGAAATAGCATAGCCTTTTTCTCCAGCGCGCCCCGTGCGTCCAATTCGATGGATATAATCTTCTGGATTTTTAGGTAACTCAAAATTTATTACGCAAGCTAAGCTATCGATATCAATGCCTCTTGCGGCAACATCTGTCGCAACCAATGCCTTGATTTGACCGTCTTTAAAACTATTCAACGCTTGCAAACGTTGAGACTGATTACGATCACCGTGTATCGCTAAGCTCGTAATGTCATTGTCACTTAAATATTTCGTCAAATAATCTGCGTTTCTTTTTGTTTTTGTAAAAATAAGCACCTGATTTAGTTGTTTATTCTTAATCAGAAAGGTTAGTAATTCCTTTTTCTTTTCTGTTTCAATCGAATAAACGATATGTGTCACGAGTTCGCTAGCAGAATTTTGTTTTGTCACTTCTATCAAAACTGGTTTGATAAGAATGTTATTGGCAAGCTTCTTAATTTCTTCAGAAAATGTCGCAGAAAACATCAGATTCTGCCGCTGACCGGGTAATAATTGGATAATTTGCTTGATATCGGGCATAAACCCCATATCCAGCATTCGATCTGCTTCATCCAAAATGAATACTTCAACTTTGCTTAATACAATGTTTTTCTGTTGAATATGATCCAATAAACGCCCGGGAGTTGCGACTAAAATTTCGACACCTGATTGCAATGCGCTGATTTGCGGATCAATATTGGTACCTCCGTATATTACTGCTGATTTTAACGAAAGATACTTTCCGTACGCTCTAATGCTATCGTAAACTTGTATTGCAAGCTCTCTGGTTGGAACAAGAATCAGCGCACGAATAGGATGTTTAGCAGGTGATGTGCTGCTATTCGCATGAATTTCTAACCTATGAAGTGTCGGTAGCACAAAACTAGCTGTTTTGCCTGTACCTGTTTGAGCGCCACCCATTACATCTTTTCCACTCAATATCACAGGTATTGCACGTTCTTGAATAGGGGTAGGTTTTATATAATTCTGATCCGCAATAGCGCGGAGTAATGAGCTTGATAAGCCAAGATACTCAAATGACATAGATAATAGATTGTTTTATTGTTTAAATTATTTTAAGGAAAAAAATCGGAAAGGATTCGAACAAACGATCTGAACAAAAATACTCGGCAGGGTGTTGATAATTTTACTAAATAAGTAATTTAGTTGAAATTCTAGGATTTTTATTTTACAGCTTCTTTTCAGTTTGTCTAAATAAAACAAATCTCCGTAAAATAATTAAATTCTACGGAGATTATTGTTATAGAGAATTACAGTGAAACTCAGAATAGATACACAGGAAAAACAAACTCAATTTATTCCTTATCTTCTTCATCTTCATCTTCACCTTCGTCGTCATCGGCTTTAGTAGCGCTTGAGTCGTCAGAGGTGCCTTCGGATTCAGATTCGTCTTCTTCTTCATCCTCTTCACCTTCTTCTTCTCCGCCACCACCGTCTTCTTCTTTCGCCA
>WBZN01000270.1_pt1 | contig 56096 bp, 54 predicted proteins | sample 5204281 | NCBI WGS metagenome assembly WBZN01 (sample SAMN12344347, study PRJNA552823) | activated sludge metagenome | biome: Activated sludge suspended growth; feature: Nitrification reactor; material: Wastewater; isolation source: activated sludge from nitrification reactor of wastewater... | reverse complement strand
GAGCGTGCCCAAGACCAACAAGCTGTTCCGGCGCACGCAGCTCGTGTCGGCGGCGGCCTACAGCCTCGGGCACGGCGCCAACGACGCGCAGAAGACGATGGGCGTCATCCTGGCGCTGCTGATCGCAACGAACCACCTGCCCGCGAACGCCGACGTCCCGCTCTGGGTCGTGCTCTCGGCCCAGGCCGCGATCGCGCTGGGCACGCTCACCGGCGGCTGGCGCATCGTGAAGACGATGGGGTCCAAGATCACCCGGCTCGCCCCGGTGCAGGGGACCGCGGCGGAGACCGCCGCGGCCGGTGCGCTGTTCTTCGCGTCGGCGAAGGGCATCCCCGTGTCGACCACCCACACGATCACCGGCGGCATCGTCGGCGTCGGCACCACGCGGCGCATGTCGGCCGTCCGGTGGGACGTCGCCGGCAAGGTCGTGTGGGCGTGGGTGCTGACCATCCCCCTCGCGGGCATCATGGCCGCGATCGTCTACGGCATCATCCAGGCGTTCTGATGGACCGGCGCGGCATCTTCTTCCTGATCGCGGCGGTGCTCTGCGCGTTGGTCTCCCCGTTGATCGAGGAGTCCATCCGCTGGATCGCCTACTGGCTCGTCGGGACGTACATCGTGCTGGCGATCCTGTCGATGCTCGACTTCTACTCGCGGCGCTCCGACCGGATTCAGCGGTCCCGACGCCCGAAGAGCTCGTAGACGACGACGTCACCACCCAGCGCCGGGTGGACGGTCGTACGTTCCAGGGTCATGCCGAGCTTGCGCATCACGTTGGTCGAGGCGACGTTCGCGGGCCGGGCGATGCTGACGAGGCGGTCGAGCCCGATCGGACCGAACGCGAAGTCGACGACCGCGCGCGGTCGCGTAGCCCCGGTCCCATGCGGCGCGGGCAAGCCGCCAGCCGATCTCGACCGCGGGCAGGACCTCGGGCAGGAAGTCGGGGACGTGGAGTCCCGTGAAGCCGAGGCAGACGTCGTCCTCGCGGCCGGCGACGCAGAACAGGCCGAAGCCCTGGCTCGTCCACCGGTCGCGCATCATGGTGATCGCCGCCACGGTCTGCTCCCGGGTGTGCGGGCCGCCGAGGAAGCGCATCACCTCGGGATCGGCGCACAGCGCGGCGTAGGGATCGAGGTCGCGGTCCTCCCAGGCGCGCAGCCGCAACCGCTCGGTCTCGATCGTCGGGATGGTCACGCCGGCGACGCTACGCGGGTGGCGTGACCGTTGAATAACGTCCCGGGCGTGGCCGACCAGTTCTACGGAGCCGACCAGGCGCGGATCCACCACGAGCGCTTCGGTGACCTCGCCGCCGACGCCGCGCGGCTGGTGGTCGGCCGGCTGGCCGCGGCCGGGCACGTGACCGGCTTCGTCACCGATCTGGGCTGCGGGTCGGGGATCCTGGCCGCGCAGCTGCTCGCCGCGGGCTACCTGGTCGAGGGGGTCGACCTCTCCCCGGCGATGGTCGCGCTCGCACGGGAGACGGCCCCGCACGGATCGTTCCGGGTGGGCTCGGTGCACGACGCCCTGATCGCGCCGTCGGTCGCCGTGACCGCGACCGGCGAGGTGCTGCAGTACGCGACCGACGCGCGCGCCGGGCTCGCGGCGCTGCGTGCGCTCGCCGCCCGGGTGTTCGCCGCGCTCGAGCCCGGTGGGGTCTTCGCCTTCGACCTGTCGCTGCCCGGCCGCAACCTCGGCCTCGACGTCCGGCACGTCTTCCACGACCACGGCAGCTGGCTGCTCGGGATGCACGGCACGGAGGGTCCGGACTGGTACGAGCGCCGGATCGTGATCCTCGTCGAGGAGGCCGACGGGCGGTACCGGCGGGTCGACGAGGTCCACCGGCTCGTGCTCCTCGACGAGGCCGCCGTGACCGGCGCGCTCGTCGACGCCGGCTTCACCGTCGAGGTCCGCCCGTCCTACACCACGCCGAACGCGTCGACGCCGGTGGCCGGCTGGGCGGTCTTCGTCGGGACCCGGCCGGCGCCCTGACCGTCAGCGGCGCGCAGCGGCGACGAAGGCGTCGAACAGGCCCTGCTGCGCAGAGTCGTCGGCGGCCGTGTCCTCGGGGTGCCACTGGACCGCGGTCACCCAGGCGTCGCCGTCGAGCTCGACCGCCTCGACGACGCCGTCCGCGCACCGGGCCGTGACCGTGAGGCCGCGCCCGACCCGGTCGATGGCCTGGTGGTGATGGCACGAGCACCGTGCGCGGGTGACGTCCGTCGCCACGCCGACGCGGGAGTGCGCGTCGACGTCGACCTCGTGCAGGTTCTGGCCGCCCTCGACGCCCGGCTTCCCGTGGCCGGGGAACTCGTCGGTGATGTGCTGGTGCAGCGTGCCGCCGAGCGCGACGTTGATCAGCTGCGTGCCGCGGCAGATGCCCAGGATCGGCAGGTGCAGCTCGAGCGCGGCGTGGCACAGCGCGAACTCGAACTCGTCGCGCAGCGGGCTGATGCCGTACACCTGCGGGACCGCGTCCTGGCCGTACCGCTCGGGATTGACGTCCGCGCCGCCGGCGAGGAGCAGACCGTCGAAGCGCTCGAGGACGTTGAGCGCCTCGCGATGGTCGAGATGACGCGGGCCGAGCACCGCTTCCTGCGCCCCCGCGCGCTGGAGCGACTCGACGTACATGGCCTGGATCGCGACCGCGGGGTCGGCCCAGCCGTCGACCCGACCGACGGCGATCGGGTAGGCGGGCAGCGCGATCAGCGGGGCCGTGAGGGGAAGGCCGGACATGGTCCTCAGATCTGCTCGAAGTTGCGGCGTCGCTCCCAGTCGGTCACCGCGCGGTTGAAGGTGTGCCACTCCTGCCGGCCGGTGTTGACGAGGTGGTGGTGCACCTCGGGACCGAACGCCGCCTTCGCCGCCTCGGACCCGGCGAAGAGGTCGACCGCCTCGACCAGCGTCGACGGCACGTGCGGCAGCCCGGGCGCGTCGTACGCGTTGCCCGAGAACGGCGCGGGCGGCTCGAGTCCCTCGGTGATGCCGTGGAGGCCGGCGGCGATGACCCCGGCGTACGCGAGATAGGGGTTCACGTCGGCGCCGGGGATCCGCGACTCGACGCGGAACGCAGGCCCGTGGCCGACGAGGCGGTAGCCGCACGTGCGGTTGTCGTGGCCCCACGCGAGCGCGGTCGGGGCCCACGACTCGGGTTGGTAGCGCTTGTACGAGTTCACGTAGTGGGCGAACAGCCAGGCGAACTCGCGGCCGGTCGCGATGAGGCCGCCGAGCCAGCCCCGGAACGTCGCGGAGAGATGGTCGGGCGCGTCGGCGTCCCACATCAGATTGTCGCCGGTGCTCGTGTCCCAGACGCTGGAGTGGATGTGGCAGGAGGAACCGACCTCCTCCATCGAGTACTTCGCCATGAACGTGAGCGACCGCCCGGCGAGCGCGGCGATCTCCTTCGCCCCGTTCTTGTAGATCGCGTGACGGTCGGCCATCTCGAGCGCGTCGGCGTACACGAGGTTGATCTCGTGCTGGCCGCGGCCCGCCTCGCCCTTGCTGAACTCGACCGGGATCCCGGCGGCGTCGATGTCGTTGCGGATCCGGCGGATCAGGTACTCGTCCCGGGTCGTCTGGAAGATGTGGTAGTCCTCGATCACGTCCGAGTGCGGCGTGAGGTCGGTGAACCCGCGGTCGGACGCCTCGCGGTAGGAGTCCTCGAAGAGGAAGAACTCCAGCTCGGCGCCGATCATCACGCGCAGGCCGAGCGCCGCGGCGCGTTCGATCTGGCGGCGGAGGATCCGCCGGGGCGAGACCTCGACCGGCTCGCCGGTCGCCTCGTCGGCGAGGTCGCAGAGGACGAGCGCGGTCGCCTCGAGCCACGGGATGCGGCGCAGCGTGGCGAGATCGGGGACGCAGCGGAAGTCTCCGTAGCCCTGTTCCCAGTTCGCGAACTCGTACCCCGGCAACGGCGTCATGTCGACGTCGAGCGCGATCAGGTAGTTGCAGGCCTCGATGGTGCCGCCGCCGTCGAGCATCTGGTCCACGAAGTAGTGCCCGACCACGCGTTTGCCCATGAGCCGGCCCTGCAGGTCGGGGAAGCACACGAGCACCGTGTCGATCTCACCGGCGGCGACGAGCTCGCGCAGCTCGTCGGGGCTCAGGTTGCCGGGCATGCGCGTTCTCCAGTCCACTGGCGGCGGACCGCAGAGGGTACGGCCTGGGGTCGGTCCGGGCCATGTCGGTCGGGCGATCGGGGTACACCGGGCGCATGAGCACGTTTCTCCTGATCCCGGGCGCCGGTGGGCGCGCGTCGTACTGGCACCTCGTCGGGTCGAGGCTGCACTCCGAGGGGCACACGGTGGTGGCGCCCGATCTCCCGGCGGCCGACGACGACGCCGGCCTCGCCGCCTACGTCGAGGCGGCCGAGTTCGCGCTCGACGGCGAGGGCGGGGCCGACGAGCTGATCGTCGTCGGCCAGTCGCTCGGCGCGTTCACGGCACCCGTCGTCGCCGCGGACCGCCACGCGGCGGCGCTGATCCTCGTGGCGCCGATGATCCCGCTTCCGGGGGAGACGGTCGGCCAGTGGTGGGACGCGACCGGTCAGGGTGACGCGGCGGCCGCAGCCGCACGTGCCGACGGCAGGGATCCCGACGCCCCGTTCGACCCCGAGGTGGTGTTCCTCCACGACGTGCCGGCGGAGGCACTCGTCGCGGGTGCCGAGGAGTCGCAGGCGCAGTCCGACCGCGTGTTCCGTGACCGGTTGCCGCTCGACGTGTGGCCCGAGGTGCCGACGCGCGTGATCGCGGGCCGGTTCGACCGCCTGTTCCCGCTGGAGTTCGTGCAGCGCATCTCGCGTGACCGCCTCGGCATCGAGCCCGAGGTGGTGAACTCCGGCCACCTGCCCGCCCTCGCCTGCCCCGACGAGCTCACCGCCCTCCTGCTGCACGGCCCGGCCACGCCCTGACCGTCGTCCGGTCGCCCGACGAGCGTTGGTGCACCACGTCACGGGATGCGTGACGCGACGCGCCATCGCTCGCGCCGGAAGCCGGCGAGCGGGGTCAGTCCTCGGGGGTGACGTAGGCGGCGGTGATGCCCCCGTCGACGACGAGCTGGGAACCGGTCATGAAGCTCGACTCGTCGGACGCGAGGAACAGCGCCGCCCGGGCCAGCTCCTCGGCGCGTCCGAGGCGCCCCATCGGGATGTGCACGAGGCGCCGCTGCTTGCGCACCGGGTCGCTCATCAGCTCCTCGAGCATCGGGGTCGCGATCGGTCCGGGGCAGAGCGAGTTGGCCCGGATGCCGCGCCGCCCGTACTCCACCGCGATCTCGCGCGTCATGGCGAGTACGCCGCCCTTCGACGCGGTGTACGCGATCTGCGCGGTCGCCGCGCCCATGAGCGCGACGAAGCTCGCCACGTTGACGATCGATCCTCCGCCGGACTGCAGCATCGCGGGCACGCCGTACCGGCAGCCGAGCCAGACGCCCTTGAGGTTGATGTCCATGACCCGGTCCCACGTGGGCTCCGGCGTCTCGGTGACGCCACCGTCGTCGGCGGGGAAGATGCCCGCGTTGTTGTAGAGCACGTGCAGCGCGCCGAAGCGCTCCATCGTGAACGCGACGAGCCGCTCGACCTGATCGGCCTTCGCGACGTCGACGCGGAAGAACGCGGCCTCGCCGCCGGCGGCCTCGACCGCGGTCACCGTCTCCCGGCCGCCGTCCTCGCTCCAGTCGGCGACGACGATCCGGGCGCCCTCACGCGCGAAGAGCTCGGATGCGACCCGTCCCATTCCGTTGCCGGCGCCGGTGATCAGCGCGACCTTGCCGTCGAGCCTGGCCATGTCCCCTCCGTCCGCGGCGCGGGTGCGACCGCTCTCGTTTGGTGCGGGGCCGTGGGGGAGCGCGCCGATAGCCTCGACCCGATGGCAGCCCCCGACGGACCGAGCGAGGAAGCTAGCGGCTCGACCGCGCCCGACCCGGACGGCGACGCCGGCGCATCCGAGGGTGGCGAGGCGTCGCTCGGGGCCGAACGGACCCGGCGCCTCGCCAAGATCGACGCGCTGCGGACGGAGGGGATCGACCCCTACCCGGTGCGCTTCGACGCCGACGCCACCGCCGCCGGGCTCCAGGCGCGCTTCGGCGACCTCGAGCCCGGGACGACCACCGACACCGCCGTCCGCGTTGCCGGCCGCATCCTCCTGCTGCGACGCCAGGGGAAGCTGTGCTTCGCGACGGTGCTCGACCGTGGCACCACGATTCAGCTGTTCGTGAGTCGGGCCGAGATCGGCGACGAGGCGTTCGATGCGTTCGAACGGCTCGACCGGGGCGACTGGGTCGGGGTCGAGGGAACGGTCATGACCACCCGCCGGGGCGAGCTGTCCGTCGCCGTCGCACGCTGCACGCTGCTGGCGAAGGCGGTGCGTCCCCTGCCCGAGAAGTGGCACGGCCTCGCCGACGTCGACACCCGGTACCGGCAGCGCTACGTCGATCTCGTCGTGACCGAGGACGCCCGGCGCATCGCGCTCGGACGCATCGACATCATCGCGGCGATGCGGCGACACCTCGTCGAGCAGCGGTTCGTCGAGGTCGAGGGACCGGTGCTCCAGACCATCCAGGGTGGCGCGACGGCGCGGCCGTTCACCACGCACCACAACTCGCTCGGCCAGGACATGTACCTGCGGATCGCGCTGGAGCTGCACCTCAAGCGGCTCATCGTCGGCGGGCTGGACCGGGTCTTCGAGATTGGTCGGGTGTTCCGCAACGAGGGCATCGACACGACCCACAACCCCGAGTTCACGATGCTCGAGGCGTACCAGGCGTACGGCGACTACACGGAGATGCTCGCACTGGTGGAGGGACTCGTCGTCGCCGCAGCGCACGCGGTCACTCCGACCCTGCAGGTCGCGTACTCCGGTCACGAGATCGACCTGACCCCTCCGTTCCGGCGCGCGTCGATGAGCGAGCTCATCGCGGAGCACGTGGGGGTCGACCTGCACCCCGGCATGGAGGTCGCCGCCGCGCGTCGGGTCGCCGAGGGGCTCGGGATCGACGTCGAGCCCGAGTGGGGTCCCGGTCGCATCACCGTCGAGGTCTACGACGAGCGGGTCGAGGACCGGTTGATCCAGCCGACCTTCGTGCTCGACCACCCACGTGAGACGTCGCCGCTCGCCCGCAGTCACCGGGACGACCCGTCGCTCGTCGAGCGCTTCGAGCTCGTCATCGCGGGCCACGAGATCTCCAACGCCTACAGCGAGCTCAACGACCCGGTGGAGCAGCTCGCGCGCTTCGAGGAGGAGGCGGCGGCCAAGCGTCGGGGCGACGCGGAGGCCGGCGACGTCGACCTCGACTACGTACGGGCGCTCGAGTACGGCATGCCGCCGACCGGAGGGCTCGGGATCGGTGTCGACCGCCTCGTCATGCTGCTCACGGGGACCCCGTCGATCCGCGAGGTGATCCTGTTCCCGACCCTGCGTCCGGAGCCCGGGATGGGTGGCCTGAGCGAGGGCCCGGCGGCGCGCTGACCCGGTGGTCCGGGCCCGTCGGGGTCGGGACCGACGCCCGTGCGAGCGCCACCGTGCCCACGACGAGCAGGACGCCGGACACCGCGATGAGCACCCATTCGCCCGCGGTCGCGTCGATGCGCTCGTGCAGCGCGTCGATCCCGACGAGCACCGAGACGACGGGGTCGAGGACCATCGTCGCCGGGAACGAGATCTCCAGCGACCCGGCCTGGAACGCGAGCTGCTGGGTGAACACGCCGAGCGCGCCGGCGCCGATCAGCGCGTAGACCTCCCAGTGGCCGAGCACCACCACCGGGCCACGACCGAGCAGGTGCACGACCGACTTGGTCAGGGCCGACGCGAACCCCACGCAGGTCCCCGCGACGACGGCGAAGCCGAGTGCGCGCCTCCGCCCGGACGCCGCCGTCGCGGCCGCGCCGACCACCACGACCAGCGCGCCGCACACGACGAACGCGGAGCGCCACGCTGCGAACGGGGCGACGTCGGCTCCGCCGTCGGGATGGCTGGACACGATGAACACCGCCAGCGCGATCCCGAGGGTGAGCGCCCACAGCATCTGTGACCGGGTGATGCGGCGGCGGTTCCAGCGCGCGCCGAGCGGCAGCGCGAACACGAGCGTCGTGACGAGCAACGGTTGCACGACGAGCAGGGATCCGACCGCGAGCGCGGCGGCCTGCAGGACGTAGCCGGCCACGTTGCCGAGGGTCGCGGCGAGCCAGCGCGGGCTGCGCAGCAACCGCCCGATGAGCCGGAGGCCCCGGGCGTCGACGAGGACCGCTGCCGCCTGCTGCTGCGCGACCGCGCCCACCGCGAAGAGCGCAGCGGCACCGAGCGCCAGGAGGGCCGCGAGCCAGGTCACCGGCCGACGGTACGCTCCCGCCGCGATGACGGACGGCGTTTCCCTCTCGGTGACGATCTCGGGGCTGTCCCGGCTCTTCGGCGACGACCTGGGCGCGGTGGTCGACGTCGCCCGCGCGGCCGACGGGCTGGGGGTCGACCAGATCGTGCTGCCCGACCACGTCGCGATCGGTCCGCGGCTCGACCGGTACCCCTACGCGGAGCGGTTCCCGTACCCGCCCGATGAGCCGTGGCTCGAGCCCCTCACGACCCTCGCCGCGATCGCGGGGGCGACGAGCCGGGTGCGGCTCGGGACCGGCGTGCTGATCGCGCCGCTGCGACCGGTGCTCCTCCTCGCCAAGACGGTCGCCACGCTCGACGTGCTCTCGCGCGGGCGCGTGGATCTCGGCATCGGGACCGGCTGGCAGCGTGAGGAGTTCGCCGAGCCGGGCATGGACTTCCTCGGACGCACCCGACGGATGGACGACGCGATCGCCGCGTGTCGTGCCGTGTGGGAGACCGAGCCGCCCGTGTCCTTCACCGCGGCGACCATCGCGTTCGCCGACACGTGGATGGAGCCCCGCCCGGTGCAGGCGCGCGTGCCTGTCTGGTACGGCGGTGCGCTCGGTGGCGCGATGGTCCGGCGCATCGTGACGCTGGGCGACGGCTGGCTGCCGCTCGGTCCGACCGTCGAGGAGATGGCGGAGGGCGTCGAGGTGCTGCGGGAGGCGTTCCGTGCCGCGGGACGCGACCCGGCGACGCTCGGGGTGCGGGCCTCGCTCCCGGTGGTGACCGACGGTGCCGGTCGTGTGGACCCGGTGGCGACGGTGGCGGCGGTGCCGCACCTCGCCGGGATCGGGGTCACCTCCGTCTCCGTCGCCCTCGGGCGGTTCCTCCGGGGTCGCGCCGACGTCGAGCCGTTCCTCGCCGAGCTCGTGGGCGCCCTGCGCGCCTGAGTCCGACCCGCGCGTCCGCGACCGGGTCGCGCGTACACCGCGAATCGGACGGTGGCACGGGCCGGGGGACGGTGGACGCTACGGTGGGTCGACCCAGGCAGGGGAGGAAGCGATGACGTTGGCAGGCGTGATCATCGCGGGATACATCGTGGCGGCCGTCCCGCTCGTGCACATGCTGCGCGAGCTGGCGCACTCGGATCCGCACCGTCCGGGCGTCGACGGGCGAGCCGATCCGTGGAAGCAGGGGAAGCGCGCCGCGTGGCTCGCCTACCTGGCCGGTGGCTGGCCGCTCTTCGTCGTGGTCGCGGCGTGGCACACGAGCGACGCCCGGCGGCCGATGGCGACGATGCCCCGGCCGGCGGACCGCGCCACGGGCCGCCCGGTCACCGTGTCGCGCAGCGCCTGACCCGGCCGCGGACCGCCGGTCGCCCTTCGCGACGACGGGACCGGTGGTCGGCCGCCGACGCTGCGGCGCGCGGGTCGTACACTGCCGGCCCATGACGATGCTCGACATCCCCAAGGCCCTCCACCGCGGCGAGCAGGAGCTCCCGTTCGTCGCGCTCGGCGACGGTACCCACCTCCAGCTCCTCCAGGTCGACGTCGAGGCCGGCCTGTGGGTGATCCGCACCAAGTTCGAGCCCGGCGTGGTCGTGCCGACGCACAAGCACACGGGCGAGGTGTTCGCGTTCACGATCAGCGGGTCGTGGAAGTACCAGGAGTACCCCGAGGTCAACACCGCGGGCTCCTACCTCTACGAGCCGGCCGGCTCGATCCACACGCTCACCGTGCCCGAGGACAACGACGGCCTCACCGACGTCTGGTTCGCCATCTACGGTGCCAATCTCAACCTCGCGGCCGACGGCTCGGTCGAGACGGTGATCGACGCCGGGCTGGTGCGCGACTCCTATTTCGCGTTGTGCGAGGCCAACGGTCATCCACGCCCGGACGTCATCGGCGCCTGAGGCGGAGTCACGCCGCGCGGGCGTGGTCCCGGGCCCAGGCCCGGAGCGTGGCGATCTCCGCGGGCCGTGACGTCGCGAGCGGGACGCTGCGCGCGAGCTCCTCGGTGATGGTCGCCGCGGTCAGCGGTCCCCGGTAGGTCGCGGCCGCGACGGACGCCGCGATCTCGGCGCCCGAGAACCCCTCGCTCGCGGCGACGAGCCCGTCGAGCGGGCCCACCGTGCCGTCCGCGCCGCGACGGCGCAGCTCCCCGGCGAGGATCGCGGCCCGTGCCGCGGCGTCGGGCAGGTCGACGAAGAACAGCTCGTCGAATCGGCCCTTGCGCGTCAGCTCCGGCGGGAGCCGGGTCACGTCGTTGGCGGTGGCCACGACGAAGACCGGTGCCGTGCGGTCCTGGAGCCAGCGCAGGAACGTCCCGAGCACGCGGTCGGTCACGCCGCCGTCCTCGCCGCCGGTGGCGAAGCCCTTCTCGATCTCGTCGATCCAGAGCACCGCCGGCGCCATCGCCTCGACCGTGGTGAGCGCGGCCTCGAAGCGCGTCTCGGACTCGCCGACGTACTTGCGGTACACGCGCCCGGGGTCGAGCAGCACGAGGGGCACCGCCCACTCCTCGGCGACCGCGTGCGCGACGGCCGACTTGCCGCAGCCGGGCACCCCCGTCAGGAGCACCCCGCGCACCGGCTCCGGCGCGGTGCCGAGCGGCCGGCGCAGCCGGGCGCCCATCCATTCCTTGAACAGCTCGAGACCACCGAGGTCGGCGAGGCGGCGACCCTCGTCGGCGACGACCTCGAGGATCCCGTCCTGGTTGAGCAGCTCGGCCTTGTCGTCCCGGGCGACGACGACGTCCGCGGGTTCGAGCACGCCGTCGGCCGCGGCGAGGGCCATGACCTCCCGCTCGGCGTCGAGCAGGGTCAGGCCGCGCAGCGCGCGTGCGAGCTCCACGCGGCTGGCGTCGTCGAGCTTGGACACCGTGCCCCGCTGCACCATGCGGGCCTCGACGCGCTCGACGAGCGCGAGGAGCTCGGCGGTGTCGGGGAGCGGGAGGCGCCACGCGTGCGCGACGCCGTCGAGCTCGGTCGGGACCGTGAGGTGGCTGCCCACCAGCAGCAGCGACTGGCCGGGGGTCGTGCGCTGCCCCAGCTCCTTCAGCCGGCGCACCCCGGTCGGGTCGGCGAGCACCGGCGCGGGGTCGCAGAGGACGACGACGAACGGTCCGGAGAGCGCCTCGACGTTGTCGAGCATCTGGTCGGGGACGGCGGTGCCGTAGACCGGCTCGCGTCCGTCGCGGCGCAGACCGGTCGCGGCCGACCACATCCAGATGGGCGTGGAGCCCGCGGCGGCACGCGCGAGCGTCAGCAGACGCGACTCCTCGGGCGTCTCGACCGTCACGAGCGACGTTCCCGACGCGAGGAGCAGGCGGAGCTCGCCGACCGGATCCATGCCGGTGGGTTGTCGACGCCCGGGCGGCCGGGCTGGAGGGTCAGTCCGCCGAGAGGAAGACGTTCTTGACCTCGGTGTAGTGGCCGAGCGCGTGCATCCCGAGCTCCCGGCCCAGGCCGGAGTGCTTGAACCCGCCGAAGGGCGCCTCGGTGCGGACCGAGCGGTTCGAGTTGACCGAGAGGACGCCGGTGCGGATCGCCCGGGCCACCCGCAGCGAGCGGCCGAGATCACGGGTCCACAGGGATCCGGAGAGCCCGTAGGGCGTGTCGTTGGCGATGCGGACGGCGTCGGCCTCGTCGGTGAACGGGATGATCGAGGCCACCGGACCGAAGATCTCCTCCTGGGCGACCCGCATCGAGTTGTCGACGCCCGCGAGGACCGCGGGGGACAGGTACCAGCCGTCACCCGCCGGCACCTCGCCACCGGTCACGCGCTCGGCGCCCGCCTCGACGCCGAGGTCGAGGTAGTCGAGCGAGATCCGGCGCTGGGCCGCGGAGATCATCGGTCCCATCTCCGTGGCGTCGTCGAGCGGCGCGCCCACGGTGATCCCCTCCGTGGCGCGCGCGAAGGCGGCGACGAAGTCGTCGTAGATCTCGCGCTGCACGACGATCCGCGAGCGCGCGCAGCAGTCCTGGCCCGCGTTGCCGAACACCGCCATCGGGGTCTCGGCCGCGGCGCGCTCCCAGTCCGCGTCGGCGAACACCACGCATGCGGACTTGCCGCCGAGCTCGAGTGAGACCCGGGTGATGTTGTCGGCGCTCGCCTTGAGGATCGACGCGCCGGTGGTCGTCTCGCCGGTGAAGCCGATCTTGTCGACGCGGCGGTCCGACACGAGCGCGTCACCGACGACGCCGCCCGGTCCCGGTACCACCGACACGCAGCCCTCCGGGATCCCGGCCTCGACGAGGATCTCGCCCAGGCGCAGGGCCGACAGGGGGGTGAGGGATGCCGGCTTGATGATCACCGAGTTGCCGCACGCCAGCGCGGGCGCGGTCTTCCACGTCGTGATCAACAACGGGAAGTTCCAGGGCACGATCAGTGCGCACACTCCGATCGGCTCGCGCAGCACCAGGTCGATGCCGTGGTCCTGGACCGGCACGACGTCGCCGAAGAACTTGTTGGCCGCGCCGGCGTAGTACTCGAACACGTCGGCCGCGGCGTCGACCTCCCAGCGGGCGTCGCCGATCGGCTTGCCCGCGTTCCGGGCCTCGAGCGTCGCGATCTCCTCACGGTGCGTGCGGATCAGGTCGGCGACGCGCAGGAGCACCTTGCCCCGTGCGGTGGCGCTCTGCCCGGACCACACGCCCCGGTCGAAGGCGTCGCGCGCGGCGCGGATCGCGGCGTCGACGTCGGTCGCGGTGCCCCGGCCGACGGTGGCCAGGAGCGTGCCGGTGGCGGGCTCGTCGACGGTGAGCGTGCCGCCGTCGGCGGCGGGGCGGCGGGTCCCGGCGATGAGGAGGTCCATGCGCGCACGGTAGCGGGCGGGCCGGTTTCCCCCGGGGCCGCGTCCCACCCGTGCTACGGCCTGTGCCAAGGTGCGCCGATGTCCTCCCGCGCCCGGTCCGCCGTCGGACTGCTGCTCGTGGTGCTGCTCGCCGGGGCGTGCGGGTCGTCCTCCTCGTCGACGGGTGGGCGGGCGCATCCGCGGCGGTCGTCCTCGTCGACGTCCACGACTCCGGCGCCGATGACCGGCACGGCCGGGTTGCGCTGGCACGCGTGCGACCACGGCGACTGCGCGACGTTGCGGGTGCCGCTCGACCGCTCGCGACCCGACGGGCCGACGATCGGCCTCGCCGTCGCGCGCGGCTCGACGGCGGACCCGACGAAGCGGATCGGCAGCCTCCTGCTGAACCCGGGCGGGCCCGGCGCGTCGGGGCTCGACCTGGTCGACTACGTCGCGTCGGCGCTGCCCTCGGCCATCACCGACCGGTTCGACATCGTGGCGTGGGACCCGCGCGGCACCGGGAAGAGCGCCCCGGTGGACTGCGGGAAGGATCTCGACGCCCGCTTCGCCGTCGACACCGCGCCCGACTCACCGGCGGAGCTCGCCCAGCTCGAGGCCGCGGCCCAGCACCTGGTCGACCAGTGCGTCGCGCACTCGGGCGAGCTGATCCAGCACGTCTCCACCGCCGACACCGTCCAGGACCTCGACGCGCTGCGCGCGGCGCTCGGCGACGAGCAGCTCACGTACCTCGGCTTCTCGTACGGCACCTACATCGGCGCGCTGTACGCGCAGCGCTACCCCGACCGGGTGCGGGCGCTGATCCTCGACGGCGCGCTCGACCCGGCCCGCTCGGTCGAGGACGTCTCGATCGAGCAGGCGCAGGGGTTCGAGGCGTCGTTCGACCGCTTCGCCCGGTGGTGTGCGGCCCGATCCTCGTGCGCGTTCCACGGTGGCGGCGACCCGGCGGCCGCGTACGACGCGCTGCAGGCGCGCATCGACGCCCGGCCCCTCACCGTCGGCTCGCGCACGTTCGGCCCGACCCAGATGGACATCGCGGTGAGCGCGCTGCTGTACAGCGGTGAGGACGCGTACTCGTCACTCGCCTCGGGTCTGCAGGCGCTCGAGCAGAACCGCCCCGGCACGCTGCTCGCGATCTACGACAGCTACGTCGGCCGCTCGGGCGGGCGCTACGACCCGGAGTGGCCCGCATTCGTCGCGATCAGCTGCGCCGACGGTCCCAACCTCGACCGGGCGGCCACCGAGGCGCTCCAGGCCCGGGCGCGCGCCGCGGCGCCGCGCTTCGGCGCCGCGAGCGTCGGGCTCGGCTACGAGTGCGCGAGCTGGCCGTACGCGCCCACCCGGACCGCGGTCGGGCCGGTCGCGGCGGCGACGAGGAACCCGATCGTGGTCGTGGGGACCCGCGGCGACCCGGCCACGCCGTTCTCCTGGGCCCGGTCCCTCGCGACCGAGCTCGGCAACGCCCGGCTCGTGGCCTTCGACGGCACCACCCACACCGCGACCCTGAACGGCAGTCCCTGTCTCGATCGGGTGATCACGAGGTACCTGGTCGACCAGCGGGCACCGGCGGACGGCACCGCGTGCAGCTGAGGCGGGCGGCACCCCGGCGATAATCTGACGACCCGTCAGATTTCGAGCCGGAGGACCCCCGTGACCGCAGTCGCCGAGCCGAGCACCGCCGCCGCGTCGGAGGGCCGCACCGAGATCCCGATGATCGTGAGCGTCGACGACCACGTCGTCGAGCCCGCCCACCTGTGGAAGACCTGGTTGCCCGAGCGGTTCCGGGAGGCCGGGCCGCGCGCCGAGCGCCGGGGCATCGGCTCCATGCGCCACGTCGGGGGTGGCAGCTACGAGCAGACCTTCGACCCCGACGGACCGCAGGCCGACTGCTGGGTGTACGAGGACCTCGTCTACATCAACAAGCGGCACGTCGCCGCGGTCGGCTTCGACCGGGACGACATGACGATGTCGCCCATCACCTACGACGAGATGCGTCCCGGGTGCTACGACCCCAAGGCGCGCGTCGAGGACATGGAGATGAACCACGTCGAGGCCTCGCTCTCGTTCCCGACCTTCCCGCGCTTCTGCGGCCAGACCTTCCTCGAGGCCAAGGACCGTGAGCTCGCCGAGGCCTGCGTCTACGCGTACAACGACTGGATGGTCGAGGAGTGGTGCGGCGACAGCGGTGGCCGCCTGGTCCCGCTGGTCATCGTGCCGCTCTGGGACCCGCAGCTCGCCGCCGCGGAGGTCCGGCGCAACGCCGCCCGCGGCGTGCGCGCGGTGTGCTTCTCGGAGATCCCGCCCCACCTCGGTCTCCCCAGCATCCACACGGGCCACTGGGACCCGTTCTTCGCCGCGTGCCAGGAGACCAGGAACGTCGTCTGCATGCACATCGGGTCGAGCTCGAAGATGCCGGCGACCTCGGGGGACGCACCCGTCGCGGTCTCGGCCACGCTCAGCTTCGGCAACGCGATGGCGAGCCTCTCGGACTTCCTCTTCTCCGGCGTCCTGGTGAAGTTCCCGGAGCTGAAGCTCGCCTACAGCGAGGGTCAGATCGGGTGGCTGCCGTACATCCTCGAGCGGGCCGACGACGTGTGGAAGGAGCACCGCGCCTGGGGCGGCGTGAGGGACATCGTCCCGGAGCCACCGTCGACCTACTACTACCGGCAGGTCTACGGCTGCTTCTTCCGCGACCGCCACGGGCTCGAGTCCCTGGAGCGGGTGGGCGTCGACAACATCACCTTCGAGACGGACTATCCCCACACCGACAGCACCTGGCCGGACACGCTCGAGGTCGCGCAGGCGATGATGGGCGACCTGCCCGCCGACGTCGTCTACAAGATCGTGCGCGGCAACGCGATCCGGATGCTCGGTCTCGATCTCGACCGTGACCGGATCTGACCGGCCGGGCACGGGAGCCGGAACGGGTGACCGCAGCGGATCCGATCGACCTCGACGGTCCGGCCAACTTCCGCGACCTCGGGGGCTACGCGACGGCGGACGGGGGCGAGACGCGTCCGGGGCGGGTGTTCCGCAGTGACTCGCTGTCGTACCTGAGCGACCGGGACCTGGAGCGGCTTCGCGTCGAGCACGGCGTGCGCACCGTGATCGACCTTCGCGCCGGGCACGAGGTGACCGACCACGGGCACGGTCCGCTCAGCGCGCACGTGCGCCAGCTGCACCTGCCGATCGTCGACCAGACCCGCGAGCCGGACCCGGCGCGCCCGCGCCCGCAGCGGAGCCTCGACACCCTCGACCAGATCTACGGCTTCATGCTGGACGAGTACGCGGACCGGTTCGGCGCGGTGCTGCGGAAGATCGCGGCCCCCGACGCCGCGCCGGTCGTCTTCCACTGTGCGGCGGGCAAGGACCGCACCGGACTCGTGTCGATGCTGCTGCTCGGGCTCTGTGACGTCTCCGACGAGCTCATCGTCACCGACTTCGCGCGGACCGAGACCCGGATGCCCGAGATCATCGCCCGCCACGGTGCCCGGGCCGCTGCGACCGGCCGCGAGCCCGAAGTCGCAGGGCAGCAGTACGGCGCCCGGCCCGACACGATGCGGGCGGTGCTCGCCGCGCTGCGGGCCGAGCACGGTTCCGTCGCCGGATACGTGCGCGCGGCGGGCGTGGACGACGCCACGGCCGGACGGCTGCAGCGCCTCCTCCTCGACCCCGACGCCTGACCGCCCGCCGGGCCCGTCCGGACCTGATGGCCCGTCAGGTCGCTTCCTAGACTGCCGCCCTCATGGATCTGCGGACCTCGGAAGACGACGAGGCGTTCCGGGCGGAGCTGCGGGAGTTCCTCGCCGCCGCGCTGCCGGACCTGCCGCCACCACCGGATCGGGACGACTGGTCCGCGCGCCGGGGGTGGGACACCGACTGGCAACGCCGGCTCTTCGACGCGGGCTTCGCGGGGATGAACTGGCCGAAGGAGTACGGCGGGCGCGAGGCGCCCCCGAGCCAGCAGCTCATCTTCCTGGAGGAGACCACCCGGGCCCGGGCCCCCTACGTGGGCGTCAACTTCGTCGGGCTCCTGCACGCCGGCCCCACGATCATCGCCGAGGGGACGCCCGAGCAGAAGGCCGCGCACCTGCCGAAGATCCTGCGGGGCGACGAGGTGTGGTGCCAGGGCTTCTCCGAGCCCGGCTCGGGGTCCGACCTCGCGTCGCTCCGGACGCGCGCCGTGCGCGACGGTGACCACTACGTCGTCACGGGCCAGAAGATCTGGTGCTCGTACGGCCAGATCGGCGACTTCGGTGAGCTGCTGGTGCGGACCGACCCGGACGCGCCGAAGCACAAGGGCATCAGCTGGCTGATGCTGCCCATGGACCTGCCCGGGATCGACGTGCGGCCACTCCGGACCGTGCTGGGGTCCTCGGAGTTCTGCGAGCTGTTCCTCGACGAGGTGCGGGTCCCGGTCGAGTGCCGGGTGGGGGCCGAGAACGACGGGTGGCGCGTCACCAACGTCACGCTCTCGTTCGAGCGCGGGACCGCGTTCGTGAGCGACCTCGTCGACACCACCCGGCTCGTCGAGGAGCTGGCGCCCCACGTGTCCGATCCCGCTCAGCGGCGCGAGCTCGGTCACATCGCGGCGGATCTCGACGCGCTGTGGGCGCTCACCAAGCGCAACGTCACCCAGGCCGACAGCGGCCGGCCGGGACGCGGGCCGTTCATGGTGAAGCTCGCGTACAGCGAGGCCTGTCAGAAGCTCGGCGAGCTGGCCCTGCGGGTGCTCGAGCGCGACGCCCTCACGGTCGACGGCGAGGGCCCGTTCGTGGAGGAGCGGCTGCGTTCCCTCGCGTTCACGATCGCCGCGGGCACGTCGCAGATCCAGCGCAACATCATCGGCGAGCGCGTGCTCGGACTGCCCAGGGAGCCGCGGTAATGGCGTTCGACTACACCGACGACCAGCTCGCGCTGCGCGACGGGATCCGCGCGCTGGTGGAGGGCCGGTTCCCGATCGAGCGCGTGCGCGAGGGCTTCGACCGCGCCGGGTTCGACGAGCTGGCGGAGGCGGGCGTGTTCTCGCTGCGCTCGGACGGCTTCACCTGGGCCGACGCCGCCGTCGTGTACGAGGAGCTGGGACGCGGCGCCGTCCCCGGTCCGCTCGTGTGGTCCTTCGGGCAACCCGACATCACGACCGGCTTCGACATCACCGTCGGCGGCGCGCCGTGGGTCGAGCACGCCGGGAGCGCGGACACGGTGCTCGTGATCGACGAGACGAGCGCGCGGCGGGTGCCGGTCGCGTCGCTCGCGATCGGCGAGGCCGCCGACTGGCCGCTCGACCCGCTCACGCCGGTGTGGTCCGTGCCCCGGATCGCCGAGGCGGCGGGGGAGCCCGTCGCCACCCCGGTCGGGGAGCTGCGGCGCGCCGGCACCCTGCTCACCGCGGCCTACTGCGTCGGGCTCGCCGACCGGCTGGTCGACCTCGCGGTCGACTACGCGCAGGAGCGCCGGCAGTTCGACCGGCCGATCGGGTCGTTCCAGGCCGTGAAGCACATCCTCGCGGACCTGGCGGTCCGCGCCGAGCTGGCCCGGGTGAGCACGCACGCGGCCGCGTGCGTCCTCGACGATCCGGCCGTCGGCGAGGTCGACCGCGCGCTGAGTGGAGCGAAGCTGCTCGCCGGCGAGGCCGCGGTGCTCAACGGCCGGGGCGCGACCCAGGTCTTCGGCGGGATGGGCTTCACCTGGGAGGTCGACGTCCACCTCTTCCTCAAGCGGGCCTGGCTGCTCGAGCACCATTTCGGTTCCGGCGACGACCACGCCGACGCCATCGCGGCGTCGATGGCGCCCGCACGCGCGTAGGTCGCCCGCGCCGATGAGCGACTGGGACCCGCTGCTCGCCGACCTCACGCTCCGGCGCGCCGCCGCCGAGGCGATGGGCGGACCCGACGCGCTCGCCCGTCAGCACGAGGACGGCCGTCTGGACGCCCGGGCCCGCGTCGCGACGCTGCTCGACCCCGGATCGTTCCGGGAGATCGGCGCGCAGGCCGGCAGTCTCGGTCGCGGCATGACGCCGGCGACGCCCGCCGACGGGCTCGTGGCCGGGCACGGGACGATCGCGGGCCGCCCCGTCCTCGTGGGCGCGGAGGACTTCACCGTGATGGGCGGCTCGATCGGCGTCGGCACCCACGCCAAGCGGCTCCGCCTCGCAACGCTCGCCGGTCAGGAGCGGGTGCCGCTCGTGCTGCTCCTCGAGGGGACGGGGGAGCGGGCCCAGCACGCCTTCGAGCGGTACCCGTACGCGCCCGGCGACCTGGCCGCGCTCGCCGCCCTGCGGGGTGTGGTGCCGACGGTGAGCGTCGTGATGGGGGTCAGCGCCGGGCTCGGCGCGCTGACCGCGTCGTTCACGGACCTCACCGTCATGGTCGACGGGGCCGCGCTGTTCGTCGCCGGTCCGCCCGTCGTGGCCGCGACGACCGGCGAGGAGGTGTCGCGGACCGAGCTGGGCGGGACCCGGATGCACACCACGGTCTCGGGGGTCGCACACAACGCGGCGCCGACCGACGCCGCCGCGCTCGCGATGGTCCGGGACTACCTCGCGTACCTCCCGAGCGACGCCGGATCGGCGGCGCCCCGCCGCGCCACCGCCGACGGTCCCCGTCGGCTCGACGCCGTGCTCGACCTCGTGCCCGCCGACCCCCGGCGCGCGTACGACGTGCGCCCCGTGATCGAGTTGCTGGCCGACGACGGGATCGTGTTCGAGATCCAGCCCGACCGGGGGCGCGCGATCGTCGCCGCGCTCGTGCACCTCGGCGGTGAATCCGTCGCCGTGATAGCGAGCAACCCCGCCGTCGGCGACGGCGCGATCGACACCGAGGCGGCCGAGAAGGCCGAGCACGTCCTCGGCGTCGCGTCCGCGTTCGGTCTGCCGGTGATCTTCCTCGCCGACACGCCGGGTCCGGCGATGGGTCCGGCCGCCGAACGGGCGGGGATCCTCCGGGCCGCGGCCCGCCTCTACGCCGCGCAGGCGGCGGTCCGCAGCCCGAAGCTGCACGTGACCGTCCGGCGCGCCCACGGGGTCGCCGGCGCGCTGATGGGGATGAGCCCGCTCGACGCCCAGATCACCACCCTCGCGTTCCCGGGCGCGCGGGTCGGGCCGTTGCCGGGGGAGAGCGGGGCCGAATCGGCCGGGGCGGTCCCCGACGTCGCCGCCCTGCTCGAGCACGCCGAGCTGGGCGGCGCGTACGCGTCGGCCGACCGGATGACCTACGACGACGTCATCGACCCGCGCGACCTGCGCGATGAGCTGCTCGCCGCGCTGGCACTCGGCGCGGCGCGCCGCGCGGCGCGTCCCGAGGGGCCGTAGCCCCGCGCCGGGTCGTCGGCGGGCTCAGTCGCCGGAACGCCGGCGCGGGCCGACCACCGTGCTGGTGTGGAGCAGCTCGGTGACGGCGGTCGCCGTGCCGGCCGGCGCGAGGTGGTTCCCGGTCGCGGACTCGCACCCCGCCGCCCGGATTCGGTCGAGCTGCTCCGCGGTCTCGACGCCCTCCGCCAGCACGCTGACGCCGAGCATGCGCGCCAGGCTCACGAGTGCCGGGAGCATCGGATCGTGGTCGGCGGCGGTCTGGACGAGCGAGCGGTCGAGCTTCACGTGGGTGATGCCGTAGCGGCGGACCGCCAGCGGCGACGCGTGCCCGGTGCCGAAGTCGTCGATGGCGACTGCGCAGCCCAGCTCGCGGAGCCCGGTGAGCTCCGCGCTGGCGCGCCGGGCGCGGTCGATCTCGGCGATCGCCTGCTCGTCCACGTCGAAGCCGAGCCGGTCGGGATCGAGCGCGTGCCGGTGGAGGACGGCCCGGACCCGGTCGACCATGCCCGCCCACGTCAGCTGGGTCGGGCTCAGGTTGAGCCAGATGCGCGCCGGCCCGATGCCCTCCCGGTCCCACGCCGCCAGCTGGGCGCACGCCTGGTCGAGCACCGTCTCGCCGAGGCGGGCGTCGAGGCCGGCGATCGCGGCGGCGCCGAGGAACTCGGCGGGGAGCAGCAGGCCGCGCTCGGCGTGCTGCCAGCGCACCAGGGCCTCGAGCGCGACCACCGCGCCGGTGCCGACGTCGTAGGTGGGTTGCCAGTGCACGACCAGCTGATCGTTCGCGATGGCGTCCCGCAGTCCGGCCTCGGTGTCGAGATGGTCGAGCACGCGTCGGCGCAGGGCGTCGTCGTAGACGACGGCCCGGTCGCGGCCGCGCGCCTTGGCCACGTACATCGCGGTGTCCGCGTTCCGCAGGACCACTTCAGGGGTGTCCGCCTCGGCGTCGGCGATCGCGACCCCGATGCTCGTACCGGTCGCGATGCGGTGGTCGTCGAGCACGACCGGCTCGCGGAACACCCTCCGCACCCGCTCGGCCATCAGCAGCGCGTCGTCCGGGGTGGCGATCTCCTCGCAGCACACGACGAACTCGTCGCCGCCGAGCCGCGCGACGGTGTCCTCGGGGCGCACCACGGCGCGCAGGCGATGCGCGATCTCACGGAGGAGGGCGTCGCCGGTCGCGTGCCCGAAGCGGTCGTTGACGTCCTTGAAGTGGTCGAGGTCGAGGAACAGGACCGCGGCGGTCGTGTCCCGGCGGATCCCGCGGTCGAGCGCGTGCTCGAGGCGGTCGAGGAGGAGCGCGCGGTTGGGGAGGCCGGTGAGGCCGTCGTGGAGGCTCTGGTGGAGGAGCGCCTGCTGCGCGTCGTGCCGGTCGGAGACGTCGTGGAAGTGGACGACGAACCCGTCGATGCGCGGGTCGGAGCGCAGGTCGCGCAGGTGCGCGTCCATCCAGCGGAGTCCGCCGTCGCGGTGGCGGACCCGCAGCTCGAGGGTCAAGGGGATCTCGCTGTGCTCGGTCCACGCGGTCGCGGCCTCGATGACGGCCTCGAGGTCCGACGGCTCGAGCAGGTCGAACGGGTGCAGCGTCATGAAGCGCTCGGGGTCGTAGCCGAGCACCTGCTCGACGGCGGGGCTCACGTAGCTGACGAAGCCGCCGACGTCGAGGATGCACACGACGTCGGCCGCGTGCTGCATCAGCGCCCGGTACCGGTCCTCGCTCTCGCGGAGGGCGAGCTCGGTGAGCTTCTCGTCGGTGATGTCGCTCGCGGTGAGGGCGACGCCGTCGTCGAGCTTGACGATCCGCTCGCGGACCCAGCGGGCGTTCACCCGCGGGTGCGGCGCGCTGTACTCGTTGCGGGCCGGTTCGCCGGTCTCGACGACGCGGAGGTACTTGTGGAACACCGGGTCGGCGGCGCCGTGCCGGAGGTACGCCGTGATGCGGCGGTGCAGCAGGCGGTCGACGGGGACGCCGAACAGGTCGGCCGCGTTCTCGTTCACGGCCGTGATCTCGAAGTCGACGATCGCGCCGGCGTGATCACGGATCGCGTCGAGCAGGACGAGGGCGTCGAGACTCGCCTCGCTGGCGGCCCGGAACCGGTCCTCGCTGGTCGCGAGCGCCGCTTCGGTGCGACGGGTGTCGGTGATGTCCTCCGCGTGCGCGACCAGGTAGGCGATGGCCCCGTCGGCGTCGCGTGTCGCGCTCACGTGGAACCGGGCGTGCACGACGGTGCCGTCGTCGTGACGGAACCGGGTCTCCCGGACGAAGCTCTCGAACTCGCCGCTCTGCAGGGACTGCAGCCGGAACCGGACCCGGCTGCGGGAATCGGGATGGGCGGCCGCGACGAAGGTCCCGACCTCGATCTCGTCACGCGGCCGGCCGAGCATGCGGCACATCGCGTCGTTGACGTAGACGACCTCGCCGTCGGCCCGCCCGACCGCGATGCCGATCGGCGCGTGCTCGAACACGGCGCGGAACGACTCGAAGGTCGCGTCCGGGTCGCGCAGTGCCGACGGCTCCGGGGGCGGCGGTGGGGTCTCGATGGTCATGGCACGGCGCCACTCGACGACGGGCGCGGCCCGGTGGCCACGCGGGGTGGCCGATCCTGCCCGAGAACCCCGGCCGCGGCCAGAGCCGTTCGACTCGTGGCGTCCGGCCCCGGTCGGGGGTCGGCGCACCGCCGCTACGCTCGGAGGCCGATGAGCGCCCCGACGACCGTCAACGCCGCCCTCGCCCAGCGCCTCGCCACCGACCCGGACGGGCCCTACCTGGACTTCGAGGGCACCGGGTGGACCGCACGGGACATCGCCGACGCCGCCGACCGCCTCGCCGCCTGCCTCGTCGACGCCGGGGTCGGGCGGGGCGACCGCGTGGCGACGCTGCTGACGAACGGCCCCGAGCAGGTGATCACCTTCTTCGCGGCGACGCGCATCGGGGCGATCCAGGTCCCGGTGAACACCGCCTACAAGGGCGAGTTCCTGCGGCACGTCCTGACCGACTCGGGCGCCCGACTGGTGGTGGTCCAGCAGGACCTCGCCGAACGGGTGGCCCAGGTCGCCGAGGAGTGTCCGGTCCTCTCCCACGCGATCGTCGTCGGTGACCCGGCCGCGGTCGGGACCACGCTGGACCGCGTCGGATGGGACCAGGCCCAGCAGTACGGCGCCGGGATGGTCGGGACCCTGCCGGAGATCGAGGTGGGCCCGGCCGAGATCGCCTGCTTCATCTACACCGCCGGGACGACCGGCCCGTCGAAGGGCTGCATGCTCCCGCACCGGTACGTCGTCGCGCTGGGTCGCCAGATCGCGCGCGCGTGGGGCCGGCGGGCCGACGACGTCGTGCTCACGCCGCTCCCGCTGTTCCACTTCAACGCGATCGCGGTGTGCGTCGTCGGCACGCTGCTCGTCGGTGGCCGGGCCGCGATCGTCGGGAAGTTCTCGGTGAGCCGCTTCTGGCCCGAGGTGCGCCGGACCGGCGCGACGATGCTCTCGATGCTCGGGTCGCTCGCGATCCTCGTCGCGAACGCCGAGGAGGACCACCCCGACCAGGCCGGTCACCGGCTGCGGCTCTGCGTCGCCGCACCCATGCCGCCGGACACCGACCGCATCTGGCGCGAGCGATTCGGCTGCGCCACCTACTCCGCCGGCTACGGACTCACCGAGGCGTCGCTCATCTCCGCGCTCGCCGCCGGGGAGCCGAACCGGCCCGGCGCCGCGGGGAAGCCCAACACCGAGGAGTTCGAGGTCCGCATCGTCGACGACGCCGACGAGCCGGTGCCGACGGGCACGATCGGCGAGATCGTCTGCCGACCGACCGGACCCGACCTCATGTTCGCGGGCTACTGGAACCGGCCCGAGGCGACGGTCGAGGTCACGCGCAATCTCTGGTTCCACACCGGCGACCTTGGGCGCGTCGACGAGGAGGGGTTCCTCTACTTCGTCGACCGCAAGAAGGACTACCTGCGTCGCCGCGGCGAGAACATCTCGAGCTTCGAGATGGAGCGGACGGTGATCGCCCACGTCGCGATCGCCGACGTCGCCGTCCACGCGGTGCCGAGCCCGCAGGGTGAGGACGAGGTCAAGGTGACCGCGGTCCTCGTCGACGGCGCGCAGCTCTCGGAGGAGGAGCTGTGCCGGTGGACCGCGGAGCGGGTGCCGTACTTCGCGATCCCGCGCTACGTCGAGTTCCGTCCCGACCTGCCCCGGAACCCGGTCGGGCGGGTGCTCAAGTACGAGCTGCGCGACGACGGCGTCACGCCGACCACCTGGGACCGCGAGGCCGCCGGCGTCACGTTCGAGCGGCGCTGAGGTTCCAGCGGGCGACGGTGCGCCACCGCTCGTCCCCGCCCTCGACCCAGAGCTCGACCGCGTCCGCCAGGGTGTGGACCGGGAGCTCGGCCTCGAGCGCGGCGGTGATCGCGTCCGTCGGGGCGTCGGGGTGGTGCGCGACGGTGAGGTGCGGGATCACGGTGTCGTACTGGCCGTGGTACGGAGGATGCTCGGGGAACTCGGCGGCGAGCGTCGCGGTGAGGGCGCGGAACGCATCGGCGGGTTCAGGCGCCAGGTAGAGCACGTCGTCGGGGAAGCGGGCGATCGACGCGAAGGTCACGGGGAAGGTCTCGCATCCCGAGAGCGCCCGCTCGACGCGCGCGAGCACACGGGCGCTGATCGTCGCCGGCGGCGCGAACGGGAAGAGCACGGTGACGTGAGCGAGCGCGCCGAGCTCGGCGACGGGATCCCAGGTCCGGCGGTGCTCACCGACGACGGGTTCCAGCGCGGGCATCGGCACGACGAGCCCGCTGCGCAGCCGGCTCATCGGACGCGGCGCACCTTCCATATCTCCTCGGCCGGCCACCGCCGGGCCCAGTCGCGGTCGGCGAAGCCGTCGTAGCCGGTCACCGCGTCGTCGGCGGGCCGCAGCTCGAGGAGGTCCTCGATCACGAACCCGTGGTCGCGGAACAGGCGGATCCAATCGCCGTGCAGCATCTGGAAGTCGATGGTCCCGTCCCCCCAGTCGAAGCTCCGGGTCCCGAACATCGGCTGGATCAGCCGGTCCGAGATCGTCGCGTCGGGGTCGTCGAGCGGGAAGCACGCGTTGTGGAGCAGCGTCGAGATGCTGAACACGAACCGGCCGCCCGGCCGGAGGAGGCGGGCGACCTCGGGGACGGTGGCGAACGGGTCGCAGAAGCTCATGGCGCCGTGATCGCAGAACACGACGTCGAAGCAGGCCTCGCGGAACGGTGTGGCGAGCGCGGAGCCGCAGACGAGCGGGAGTCGCCGGCCGGCGCCGGCGACGTGGGCGCGACCGTGGCGGAGCTGACCGATCGACAGGTCCATGCCGATGCTGCGCGCCGCCGCGGCGGTGAACGCGAGCGACGCCTGGGCGCCGCCGCAGCCGAGTTCGAGGACGTCGAGGCCGGTCAGGTCCGGCAGCGCCCGCAGGTCCGCCTCGGGGATGCGGAACGCGCCCCACGCCGGGTTGCTGATGTCGTGATGGTGCGCGGCCTGGTAGTCGTCGGCGTCGCCGTCCCAGAACGTCCGGTTGGTCTGCTCGTACCGGTCGGTGCGTGACGTCACGCGGCGTGGGCCTCCGCGAGGTCGGCGAGCAGGTCGGCGACCAGGTCCGGACGGGACAGGAAGGGGCTGTGCGACGTGGGCCACTCGACGGTCGTCTGGCACCGTGCGCCGAAGTTGCGTTGCAGATCCGGCGTCAGCGCCCGGTCCTCGGTGCACACGGCGTAGGTGGACGGCCGGGACCGCCAGGCGACGGACCGGGGCTGCTGGGCGAACCCGTCGGCCCGCTCCGCACACAGTCGGGCCACGGCCGCGGCGGCGACGGCCGGATCGCAGTCGGCGAAGAAGACCGGGGTGGCGAGCGCAGGGTCGACGGTCATCCGGCCGTCCGGCGTCACCTGGATCGATCGTTCGAGGTCGGGGCCGTTCCCGCCGCGGACCTCGTTCCCGGCGACGCTCTCGTTGACGTCGAGGCAGAACGCGCTGATGTAGACGACGTGACGGACCGCCGGGTGCGTGCCGGCGTCCGTGACCGCGGCGCCGCCGTAGGAGTGGCCGACGAGCACGACCGGTCCGTCGATCCCGTCGAGGACCGCCCGGATCGCGTCACCGTGCCCGTGGAGGTCGGTGAGCGGGCCGGGGTCGTCACCGTGCCCCGGGAGGTCGATCGCGACGGCCGGGATCCCGGAGTGCTCGAGCCGCTCGACGACCGGCGCCCAGCACCAGGCCCCGTGCCACGAGCCGTGGACGAGGACGACCGTCGCGGTCACGACTTGGCGGCGGCCGCCAGATCCGTGATCTTCACGGGTCCTTCGCGGTGTGCCGCGGCACCGCGCGACTGCGGACTGACGTCCCAGCCGGCCGCCTCGGCCCGCAACGCTCCCACGGTGCACTGTTCACGCGGGCGGATCGGGAACGGGTCGTAGCGGAAGAACCGCATCGCGTTCTCGTACGTGATCGCGTTGATCTCCGCGTCGGTGAGGTCGCTCGCGTCGAACTCCTCCATGAGGCGTTCCGGGGCGGTCGGCCAGTTCGCGTCCGAGTGCGGGTAGTCGATCTCGACGGTGATGCGGTCGACCCCGATGTCACGCGCGAGCTTCACGCCGACACCGTCGTTGATGTAGCAGAGCACCACGTGCTCCATGAAGACCTCGCTCGGCAGCTTCGAACCGAAGTCGGCGCCGGTCCACGCCTTGTGGGTGTGGTACGAGTGGTCGAGGCGCTCGAGGAAGTACGGGATCCAGCCGATCCCGCCCTCGGACAGCGCGACGTTGAGATCCGGGAACTTGCGAAACACCGGCGCGTGGATCAGGTCGGCGGCGCACTGCACGATGTTCATCGGCTGCAGCGTGATGAGCACGTCGATCGGGGCGTCGATCGACGGCATCACGAGCTTGCCCGACGATCCGATGTGCATGCACACGATCGTCCCCTCGTCCGAGCACGCCTCCCAGAACGGGTCCCAGTGGTCCGAGTGCAGGCTGGGCAGCCCGAGCGGCTCGGGGTTCTCCGCGAACGTGATCGCGTGGCAGCCCTTCTTGGCGACGCGCCGCACCTCGGCGGCGAGCGCGTCGACGTCCCAGATGAGCGGCACCGCGAGGGGGATGAACCGGTCGGGGGCGTATCCGCACCATTCGTCGATGTGCCAGTCGTTGTACGCCTGCGCGAGGACCTTGGCTGCGTCCTTGTCGTCGAGCGCACCGAAGAGCCGACCCGCGAACCCGGGCAGGCTCGGGAAGTTGAGCGAGCCGAGCGTGCCGTTCGCGCTCATGTCCATCACGCGCTTGGACACGTCGTAGCAACCGGGCCGCATGTCGTCGAACGAGGTCGGCTCGAGGCCGTACTCCTCTTTCGGGCGGCCGGCCACCGCGTTGAGGCCGACGTTGGGGACCTCGATGTGGAGGAACTGCCACATGTCGGTGCCGTCGTCCTTGTGGACCAGCTTCGGCGCGATGTCCCGGTACTTCGCGGGCAGGTGCTTCTCGAAGAGGTCGGGTGGCTCGATCACGTGATCGTCCACGCTGACGATGATCAGATCGTCCTGCTGCATCGGATCCCCCCTGGGTCGCGGCGGCGCTCGGCAAACTACCCGGGTCGGAGTACCGCCGTGGGCGAACCGGGCGCTACGGGTCGGATCTCGGCGCCACCGGCTGGACCTCGACCGTGTCGAGCCGGGCGTGGGCCGGAGCGGTCAGGGCGTGGACCACGACGTTCGCGACGTCGGCCGGCTCCATCGTGTTGAAGTGGCGCTGGATCCCGAAGCGGGGCCAGAGGTCCACCAGGTGCTCGAAGGATCCGGGCTCCCACTCGCCCGCGAAGTCGGTGAGCGTCGGTCCGACCCGCACCACCGTGGTGCGGATGCCCCGACCCTCGGTCTCCATGTCCACCACCCGCGCGACGGTCTCGAGCGCGGCCTTCGTCGCCGAGTAGCCGATCATCCCCGGGCGGGGCTGACGGGCGGTGTCCGACGAGATGAACACGATGTCGCCGCGGCCGGCGGCACTCATCGACGGGATCACCCGGCGGGTGCAGAGCAGCGGCCCGAGGAGGTTCGTCTCGACCTCCCGGGCCAGCTCGTCGGGGTCGGTGTCGACGAGGAGGCCCGGCACCGCGATCCCGGCGTTGTTGATCAGGGCGTCGACCGGTCCGACCTCGCGCTCGACCGCGGCGAAGAACGCGTCGACCGAGTCCGGCGCGGTGACGTCGAGCGGGTGGGCGAACGCGCGGCCGCCCTCGATCCCGACCAGATCCGCGGTCGCGCCGAGCGGCTCCGGCCGGCGCGCGCCGAGCGCCACGTTCCAGCCGAGCCGTCCGAGCGCGACGGCGACGGCGCGTCCGATGCCGGACGACGCGCCCGTGACAGCGGCGGTGCGGGGGGAGTCGGTCACCTGGTCCACGCTACGACGGGTCCGGCCGCCGCCACGAGATCCTCCGTACGCGACCAGTCGACGTCGTCGGCCCAGACCTCGAGGCGCAGCGGGAGGTCGTGGGCCCGGGCGAGGTCGGCGATGGTCCTGGTCGCGTCGTCCACGGGACCGCGTACGACCGTCACCGTGTCGGTGCCCTGGAGCGCGGAGACGAGCCCGACCGCGGCACCCACACCGGGCCGGTCGTACGCGGGGACGATCACGCTGCCCATCCGGTCGGTCGGGAACGTGCGCGCCACCCACAGCCCGACCTCGCCCGGCTGCGCGGTGACGCGCGTGTCGGGGCCGAGTGACTGCTTGATGTCCATGACCGCGCGGGCGGGGTGACGGGGGTAGGTCTCGTCGACGTAGCCCGGCTGCGCGATCGCGCTGAGTCGCTGGAACAGCTCGTTGAAGTTCGCCGACTGCAGTTCGCGTGGCGCACCGGGCACCGCCAGGCGCATCAGGCTCCCGGCGAAGTGGACGAGTCGCGCGGCGGAGGGGACCACCGGGTGCGTCTCGGCGTCGTCGAGGCCGATCGCGATCACGAGGTCGTACTCGGAGAGTCCGAGCAGCACGAAGTCGTCGCGCTGGAGTCCGCAGGTCCCCATGTGGTGGCCGCTGTCCCACGGGTAGATGCCCTTCGCCCCCCAGGTGTTCGCGACGGGAGCCCCGAGTTCGTGCGCGACCCGGTGGACGCCGTGGACGTCGTGGAGCGCGCCGGGTCCGACCAGGAGCATGACCCGCTGGGCCGGATCCGCGAGGTCCGAGGGTTCGAGACGGGGGTCGCCGAGCACCATGAAGGTCGTGTGGCCGCCATCCGCAGGCGGTTGCAGCCCGCGCGGGAGATCGAGTCCCTCGTAGTCTCGGGCGATCTCGGGAGAGATCAGGCGGAGCGCATCGGCCAGCACGGGCGGGATGCTCCCACAACGCGGTGCGGGCCGGACCGTTACGCTCCGCCGCCGTGACCGTGCAGCCGGAGGACGACCCCGTCGCGCTCGACGGCCGGTCGCTCGGCCGCCGCGGGACCCAGACGCGGCAGCGACTCCTCGATGCGACGTCCCGGCTGCTGGAGGACAAGGGGCTACGGGAGCTGCGGGTCGTCGACATCGCCCGCGCGGTCGAGCTGTCGCCGGCGACCTTCTACCAGTACTTCCGGGACGTCGAGGAGGCGGTCCTGGCGCTCTCGGCCGCAGTGGGTGAGGAGACCGCACCGCTGCAGGCGATGGTCGCGGCGTCGTGGTCGGGGCCGGACGGGCTCGCGCTCGTCCGACGGTTCGTCGAGCACTTCATCGCGAACTGGGACGCGCACCGCGCCGTGCTGCGCACCCGCAACCTCGCCGCGCTGGAGGGCGACCGCCGGTTCCGCGACGTCCGCAACGCCGCGCTCCGGCCGCTCACGGAGGGGATCGCCGCCAAGGTCGCCGCCCGTCCCGACGGCGGGCTCAACGCCTACGCGGCGGCCGCCGCGATGATGTCGATGCTCGAGCGGATGGCCGCGTTCCACGCCGACCTGGCGGTCGAGGGCACCACCCGTGCCGACATCGTGGAGACCACGGCCCGCATCCTCCACCACACCGCGACCGGCGAGTAGCGCGCCGGGCGGGGATCAGCCGCCGGCGGGGTGGGCGGTGAGCTCGAGCTCGCGCCCGTAGACGCGTTCGAACATCTCCCGCTTGCGGCGGGTGCCCCACAGCTCGAGCTCGGGGTCGCCCTGCGCCCGGACGTGCAGGAGCACGAGCTCCGGACCGATGCGCGCGGTCACCCCCGTGACCACCTGCTTGCGCCCGCGGTCGAGCCCGTCGGCCAGGCGGAGGATCGCCTCGAGCTTGCGCACACGCGCGCGCTGCTCGTCGTCGAGCTCACCGACGAGATCGTCGTCCTTCTTCACGTCGCCGCGCCGGTGCCACCGGACGAGCGCGGTGAGCTCGGTCACGGTGGCGGGGGAGAGGCCGCGCAGCTTCCCGTGGTGCACGAGGTACGCCGCGTGCCGGTCGTGGCTCTCGTGAGCCACGTGCTCGCCGATGTCGTGAAGCAGCGCGGCGTACTCCAGGAGCTCCCGGTCCTCGTCGTCGAGCCCGTGCAGCTCGCGCAGCTGGTCGAAGAGCTCGAGCGCGAGCATCGCGACGTGCCGGCTGTGCGCCTCCGGCCAGTTGCAGCGTCGGGCGAGGGCCATGACCGACGCGCGCCGGATCGCGAACGGGTCCTCGGACCAGTCCTCGGGGTCGTGCCGACCGATCGCGTCGAGCACCATCCCCTCGCGCAGCGCCCATTCGCTGACCGTCATCTCCTCGACCCGGAACAGCTCGAACGCCAGGCTCATCAGCTCGGCCCCGGCGACGATGAGGTCGACCCGCTTCGAGTCGAGCCCCTCGATCTTGCGCCGCTGCGCCGACGTCGACTCGACGAGGTCGTCGCGCAGGGCGTCGAGCTCGGCGCGGGTGAACGTGAGGTGGTGGAGGGTGTGCGGGACCGACTCGTCGCGCCGGGCCGCGATCATGTGGGCGAGGTCCTCGATGGTGCCGGAGCTGCCGATCGCCATCGCGGGCTCGAACTGCGCGACCTCGGCGGCCCGCGGTCCGAGGATCTCGAGGACGTGCTTGCGCAGCCGGCGCCGGTCGGACTTGTCGATCGGGTCGCTCGCGACGTAGTCGGCGGTCAGGCGCGCCACGCCGAGGCGCTCGCTGGTGGCCCACATCAGGCCGGACACGTCGCCGACCATGATCTCGAGGCTGCCGCCACCGAGGTCGAAGCACACCGCCGGGGCCGGGTCGATGGTGACCGCGGCGCGCACCGCCGTGAAGATCAGGCGGGCCTCCTCGAGCCCGTCGATGGCGTCGGCGTCGATCCCGGCCTCGGTCGCGATGCGGTCGAGCACCTCGTCGCCGTTCGTCGCGGTCCGGAGCGCGCTCGTCGCGCAGGCGAGGATCTCGGTGGCCCCGGCGGCCTCCGCGATCAGGCGGAAACGGCGCATGGTGGCGACGGCCGCGTCGGCGGCCTCCGGCGTCACGAAGCCCTCGCGGCTGACGACGTCGCCGAGCCGCAGCATCTCCTTCTCGCCGGACACGGGGGTGAAGCTGCCGTCAGGGTGTACGTCGGCGACGATCAGGTGGAACGAGTTCGAACCGAGGTCGACCGCGGCGATCCGCATCGACTCCAGGCTAGGTCCGGACTGGATACGCTCCGGCACGCGACCGGCCGCTTCGTGCACGGCGGACGGGTACCCGACGAGGGGGAACGATGACCGTGAGCGGCGAATCCCGGATGCTCATCGACGGCGAGCTGGTGGACGCCGCGTCCGGTGCCACCTACCCGAACGTCAACCCGGCCACCGAGGAGGTCATCGGCGACGTCGCCGACGCCGGGGCCGCCGACGTTGAGCGGGCGATCGCCGCGGCGCGCCGGGCCTTCGACGAGTCGGAGTGGGCGACGGATCCGGACCTGCGCAAGCGGGTGCTGCGCCAGCTCCAGGAGGCGCTGACCAAGGAGCGCGAGACCCTCCGCGAGCAGATCGTGGCCGAGGTCGGCTCGCCGATCATGCTCACGTACGCGGTGCAGATGGACAGCTGCATCGACGACATGGAGTGGGACATCGAGTGCATCGACCGGATCGAGTGGGAGTACGACCTGCCGATCCACGAGTTCTTCGGCATGCGCAGCGCCCGCCGGGTGCTCCGGGAGCCGATCGGGGTCGTCGGGGCGATCACGCCGTGGAACTTCCCGTTCATGCTCAACCTGTCGAAGATCGTGCCGGGACTCGCGGCGGGGAACTCCGTCATCCTCAAGCCCGCGCCCGACACGCCGTGGTCGGCAACCTTCATCGGCAAGGTCGCGGCGGAGTACACGGACATGCCGCCCGGCGTCCTGCAGGTGGTCACGTCGGGCGACCCGGCGACGGCCGGCGAGATGCTCACCGCGGACCCCCGCGTCGACATGATCTCGTTCACCGGCTCGACCGCGGTCGGCAAGCGCATCATGGCGAACGGCGCCGATTCCCTGAAGCGCGTCTTCCTCGAGCTCGGCGGGAAGTCGGCCAACATCGTCCTCGACGACGCCGATCTCGCCGCGCAGTGCGGCTCCGGCCCGATGGTGTGCATGCACGGCGGTCAGGGCTGCGCCATCACGACCCGCATGCTGCTGCCCCGCTCGCGCTACGACGAGGGCGTCGAGCTGCTGCGGGCGGCGTTCGAGGCCTGGAAGTACGGCGACCCGACCGATCCCGAGAACCTGCAGGGACCGCTCATCAACGCCCGTCAGCGCGAGCGGGTGCTCGGCCTGATCGAGAAGGGAAAGGCCGAGGGAGCGCGCTGTCTCGTCGGCGGTGGCCGGCCGGCGCACCTGGACCGCGGGTACTTCGTCGAGCCGACGCTGTTCGTCGACGTCGACCCCGACTCGACGATCGCGCAGGAGGAGATCTTCGGGCCCGTCCTCGCGGTCATCCCGTACGAGGACGACGACGACGCGGTGCGCATCGCCAACAACTCCCGCTACGGGCTCTCGGGTGCGGTGAACGGCGCGGACCTCGACCGCGCCTACGGCATCGCGAAGCGGATCCGCACCGGCACGGTGGCGGTCAACGGCGGCCAGTGGTTCGGCCCCGACTCGCCGTTCGGCGGCTACAAGCAGTCGGGCCTCGGTCGCGAGCACGGGATCCCCGGCTTCGAGGAGTACCTCGAGACCAAGACGATCGGGCTCCCGGCCCCGCCGGAGTGACCGCCCGCCGGGTCGGGCGTTTCGACCCGGGGCCCGGGCCGACCGGCCGCGTACGCTGCCGACATGGCGACTCTGATCCTGCTGCGGCACGGCGAGAGCGAGTGGAACCGCAAGAACCTGTTCACCGGCTGGGTGGACGTCGACCTCACCGACAAGGGTCGCGACGAGGCGGTGCGCGGCGGTGAGCTGATCCTCGCCCAGGACGTGCTGCCGGACGTCGTGCACACCTCGGTGCAGCGGCGCGCGATCCGTACCGCGGAGATCGCGCTCCACGCCTGCGGCCGCCCGTGGATCCCGGTCCGGCGTTCGTGGCGGCTCAACGAGCGGCACTACGGCGCGCTGCAGGGCAAGGACAAGTTGCAGACGACCGAGGAGTACGGCAAGGACCAGGTGCTCATCTGGCGCCGCTCCTACGACATCCCGCCCGAGCCGATCGGGGACGACCCCTCGATCGACGAGCGCTACGCGGCGTTGCCACCGGAGCTGATCCCGAAGGCCGAGTGCCTCGCCGACGTGGTCGCCCGCATGCTGCCGTACTGGTACGACGGCATCGTGCCCGATCTCGTCGCGGGCCGCACCGTCCTCGTCGCCGCGCACGGCAACTCGCTGCGCGCCCTGGCGGCGCACCTGGAGGGGCTGACGCGGGACGAGGTCATCGACCTCAACATCCCCACCGGTCACCCCCGGGTGTACGAGCTCGGCGAGGGTATGGCCCTGAAGTCGTGGCGCTACCTCGACCCGGAGGGCGCCGCTGCGGCCGCCGACGCGGTGAAGAAGCAGGCCGGCTGAACCCGGACTCACTCGGGCTGAACCCGACTGAACCGCGCTCAATCGGGGTGGCCTTCGACTGATACCGGCAGACTTTGGTCCCGGAAGTCCGGTTCGTCATGCGCCGATCGCGAAGACATGACCGCCATCGTCGACCCCACCAGGAAGGCCCCGCACCGGTCGGCGCCGCCGGTGGTGCCGGCGGTCCTCCTGGCGGTGGCGCTGCTGCTCGGGCTCTCGACCCAGCTCCGGGCCCCGGCGGGGGTCGGGGACCGTCCGCCGCCGGTCGCAGCGTCCCGACCGGTCGGGGTGCGCACGCCGACCGCCGTGGTGGCGCCGACCACCTCGACGACCACGAACGCCCCGGCCCCGGTCCCGGCGGTCGCGCCGGTCGTCGTGGCCACCACGGCGCCCCCGGCACCGGCGCCCGCGGTGACGACCGGGTGCGCGGACGCCCTCGCCTACGTCGCCACCCACGCCGCTCCCGGCTTCGTCGCCACGTGCGCCGCGCACTCGGCCCTCGGCCACTACGGCTACACGTGCGCGAACGTCCCCGGCCGCTGCGACGGGGTCCGGATCATCCACGTGGCGTGCCCGGCGCCGTTCGTCTACGAGAACGAGGCGCACAACTCCTGGACCGTGATCGGGCAGGGTTCCGGCATCGACCCCTACGGCCAGGGCACCGCGGCCGAGCAGGCGTACTGCAACGGGTTCCGGTAGCGGCGCCCGCTCACCCGCGAGGTGTGTGCGTCCGACCCCGCAGATCGATGGCGAACGCACAGTGCTCGCCGGGTGACACCGGCGGCGCCGGGGTCGCGGCTCGGCGTAGCCTCGCCACCATGACGGCCACCGCACCCCGCATCGTCCCCGACACCGGCTCCGAGGACCGCTCGGTCGAGGAGGAGCGTCTGTTCCGCAAGCAGCGGCTCGCGGCGACGTTCCGGCTCTTCGGGAAGTTCGGCTTCGACGAGGGCGTCGCCGGGCACGTGACCGCGCGGGATCCCGAGCTGACCGACCACTTCTGGGTCAATCCGTTCGGGCGGTCGTTCAAGCAGATGCGCGTGAGCGATCTCATGCTCGTGAGCCACACGGGCGAGATCGTGGAGGGCGACCGCCCGCTCAACGGCGCGGCGTTCGCGATCCACTCCCAGGTCCACCAGGCCCGTCCGGACGTCGTCGCCGCCGCGCACACGCACTCGCTCTACGGGAAGTCGTGGTCGGCGCTGGCCCGACTGCTCGACCCGATCACCCAGGACGCCTGCGCGTTCTACGGCGACCACGCACTGTTCGACGACTACACCGGGGTCGTGCTCGATCCCGAGGAGGGTCGGCGCCTCGGGGTCGCGCTCGGCGACCACAAGGCCGTGATCCTGCGCAACCACGGTCTGCTCACCGTCGGCCACTCGGTCGAGGAGGCCGCATGGTGGTTCGTCACCATGGAGCGGTCGTGCCAGGCCCAGCTGCTCGCCGAGGCCGCCGGAACTCCGGTGCTCATCGAGCCGGCCGTCGCCGCGCACACCGCGTCCCAGGTCGGTGGGCACGCGGCCGGCAAGTTCTCCTTCCAGCCGCTCTGGGACGTCATCACCGAGGAGCAGCCGGACCTGTTCGACTGATCACGCCGACGGCGCGGGTTGCTCCCGGGCCCAGGCGATCGAGCCGGCGAGGAACGCGCCGGTGTCCGGGAACCGCGCGCCGACGATGTCGGCGAACCAGCCCGGCACGTAGATCTCGAACGTCCCCTCCGCGAGCGCGGTGAGCACCGGCTCGACCATCGCCGACGTGGGCAGCGCCTCGATCGGGGTGATCGACGGGTCGTTGTCGGGCAGCTGGAACAGGCGCGTGTCGATCACGCCCGGGTTCACCACGTGGATCCCGACGTCGTGACCGGCGACGCCGAGGTCGACCTGCATCGACTCCGAGAAGCCGGTGAGCGCGCTCTTCGACGCCGTGTAGGCCGCCTCGCCCGGGGGGCCGAGCCGGGCGGCCACCGACGAGATGTTCACGATCCGTCCCGACCGCTCGATCAGCTCGGGGAGGAACGCGAGCATGAGCCGGACCGGCGAGAAGTAGTTGAGCCGCATCACCGCCTCGACGGTCTCCGGATCGAGCGCGAGGACGTTGCGTCGCTTGGGGATCCCCGCGTTGTTGACGAGCACGTCGAGTCCGCCGAGGTCGGTGGAGACCTGCGCCGCGAACCCGGCGATGCCGTCGAGGTCGTCGAGGTCGACCGTCCACATGCGGGACTCGGGCGAGTGCTCGCGGACCCGCTCGAGCACGGCGGCGAGCTCGGGCTCGCGGCGGGCGCAGATGCCGACGACCGCGCCCGCCTCGGCGAAGCCGATCGCGAGCGCCTCGCCGATGCCGGTGGACGCGCCGGTGACCAGCACGTGCTTGCCCTCGACCGAGTACCCCATGACGACCCCCTCCGTCGGTGACCGGACGTGACCGGTCCGGTCCGGTCGGGGGAGGCTAACGGGACGGTAGGGTCGCCCGCCGTGACGCTCACACCCGAGACCGCCCGGCTCGATGGCACGGTCGCGATCGTGACCGGCGCGGCGGTCGGCATCGGTCGCGCGTGTGCGCTCGCGCTCGCGGCGTTCGGCGCGGACGTCGGCATCTGCGACCGCGACGAGGAGCGCCTCGCGATCTGTGCGACCGACGTCGAGGCCCAGGGCCGCCGGGCCGTGCCCGGGGTGCTCGACGTGCGCGACGACGACGAGGTCCGCACCTGGGTCGCGCGGGTCGCCGAGGAGTGCGGCCACGTCGACGTGGTCGTCAACAACGCCGGTGGCGGCTTCTTCTCGCCGTTCCTCGACGTGAGCGCCAAAGGGCAGGACGCGCTGATCCGTGAGAACTTCACGAGCGTCACCAACTTCGTGCGCGCGTCGGTGCCGTTCATGCCCGCATCAGGTGGGTCGATCGTCAACATCACGTCGATCGAGGCCCACCGGGCCGCGCCCGGCTTCGCGGTCTACAGCGCGATGAAGGCCGCCGTCGCCAACCTGACCCGGACGTTGGCGCTCGAGCTGGGCGAGCGGATGATCCGGGTGAACTGCGTCGCCCCGGACGTGATCCCGACCCCGGGGATCGGCGAGGTGCCGGTCACCACCCCGCTGCCGCGCGCGGGCCACGTCGACGACGTCGCGGGCGCGGTCGTGTTCCTCGCCAATCCGCGCCTCTCGGGGTTCGTCACCGGCGAGACGCTGCTCGTCGACGGCGGCAACCGTGCCGCGGGCGGATGGCGGCGGGCGGCCGACGGCTCGTTCACGACCTGAACCCGGTCAGGCCACCGCGTCCTCGTCGCCGGGGCGACCGTGCAGCAGCGCCCCGCGGTGCGCGCCGAAGTCGCGGATGCTGCCCCGGTTCCGGAACGCCACCGGCATGACCGTCGGCTGCATCGAGTAGCAGACGCCGCTCATGATCCCCGCCAGCTCCTCGGCGCAGTCGATCGCCTCGAGGTCCATGCCCCGGCCCATGCCGATGTCGCACGCCCGGCGGAGCACGATCGCGGCCTCCGCCTCGTCGGGGAGGAGCCACTCGTCGGCCCAGCGGATGAATCCACCCTTCCACGGGGCTTCCGTGTACGGCGGCGGATCGACGAGCACGCGACCCATCCCGCCACCGGACAGCGTCCAGCTGAGCAGCAGCTCGCCGTCGCGCCACAGGCGGGGCGCGTAGGTGTCGTAGGTCGGGTCGAGGGCGACGTCGTACTGCCGGCGCTCGATGCCCCGTGCCGCGTGGGCCACGCAGAGTCCGGCGAGGTCGAACTGGTGCGTGCACTGCCACCGCGGCTCGGTGACGTGCGCGACCGCCGTGCAGTGCTCGGACAGCTCCATGCCCTCGAGGCGGGCGAGGTTCGCACCGGCGTCGGGACACGTCGTCCAGGGCCAGCGCCTCGCGTCGAGCGTGCAGGCGGTGACCCGCGCGCCGTCGTGGCGCAGCGTCACCTCGAAGTGGTGGAAGTCGTCCTCGAGCCCGCCCCAGACGGTGACGTCGTCGACGCGCAGCAGGCGGATCCGACGGCGGTAGGGCAGCGCCGGATCGCCGGCGCGCACGACCGGCGCCTCGTCGTCGGGGGTCATCGACCCACGATGCCACGGCGCGTGACGTCGTGTCAGGATGCGCCGATGAACGCCGAGCCGGTGGAGATCGAGTCGAACGTCCCGCGCCACGACGTCCCCCAGGGTGGCCGCAGCGGCTTCACCGTCGTCGACGGCCGGCAGGTCCACTACCTGGAGTGGGGCCCGTCCGGTGCCGACGCGATCGTCTGCCTCCACGGCGGTGGGCAGACCGCGTACATGTGGGAGGAGCTCGGCGCCGCGCTCGGCGGGACCCACCACGTGCTGGCACCCGACCTCCCGCTGCACGGCGACAGCGACCCGGTGGCCGACCTCTCGCGTCGCGCGCTGGCCGCCACGATCCCGCCGCTGCTCGCGTCGTTCGGCATCGAGCGCGCGGTGTTCGTCGGTGCTTCGCTCGGCGGCATCGTGTCGATGACCGTGACCGCCGAGCACCCGGACCTCGTCGTCGGGATCGTGCTCGTCGACATCGCGCACCGGCTCGAGGACGAGGGCGTCGCGCGCATCGTCGCCTTCATGAGCGCCCACGAGTCGTTCGCCGATCTCGACGAGGCCGCACGCGCGATCGGCGAGTACCTCCCGCACCGGAAGGCGACGTCACCGGCGCGGCTCACCCGCAACCTGCGCCAGCGTCCGGACGGACGCTGGGAGTGGAAGCACGGGTACACCAAGCGGCTCCGTGAGGGGACGATGGGTGACGAGAACGGCGGGGGCTGGCGCGAGCTGGTCGACGGCCTCGAGGACGACATCCGGCACTTCACCTGCCCGGTCCTGGTGCTGCGCGGGGCGAAGTCGGACGTGCTGTCGAACGAGGGCGCCGAGGAGATCGCCGCCCTCATCGCGGACGCCCGGCTGGCCACGATCCAGTCGGCCGGTCACCACGCGGCGGGTGACAACCCGGAGACCACCGTGGGCCTCGTGCGCACCTTCCTCACCGACATCGACTGGTAGCCGCGGCCGCAGGGTTCCCGCGGTCGAGCGGACGACCGTCAGGCGGTGTGGTCGACGATCGCCTGCGCGAGGAGCGGCCAGAGCGGCTCCGGGCGGTCGTGGCCCATGTCCTCGACGAGCAGAAGCGTCGCCCCGGGCACCAGCTCCGCCGTGCGCTCCCCGCCGGACGGGTGGATCAGCGTGTCGTCGAGACCGTGGATCACGAGGGTCGGGACCGTGAGGTTGCGCAGGCCGTCCGCCCGGGAGCCGCTCGCCATGATCGCCGCCATCTGACGCGGCCCGCCGTCGGGATAGAAGGAGCGGTCGTAGCAGCGGGCCGCGTACTCGCGGGCCCACTCCACCGTGCCGTAGCGCTTGGACAGGTACACCAGCGTGGAGTCGGCGGTCTCGACGTAGCCGGCACGGTCGGTGGGACGCGGCTCGAGCAGCGCGGCGTTCGCCTCCGGCGTGGCCTGGCCGTACTCCCGCTCCCCGGTGTTCGACATGACCGAGGTCAGGGACAGCAGCCGGTCCGGGTGCTCGATCGCCATCGTCTGGGCGATCATCCCGCCCATCGACGCGCCGACAACGTGGGCCCGGTCGATCCCGAGCGCGTCCATCAGGCCGATCGCGTCGTCACCCATGTCGGAGAGCGTGTAGGGCGCGAGCTCGCGCACGGCCGCACGACCACCGGATCGAGCGGCGCGCGCGATGTCGCCCGGGCTGATCGCGTGCTCGTCGAGCTTGCTCGAGAGGCCGGCGTCGCGGTTGTCGAACCGGATCACGTAGCGGCCCGCGGCGGCGATGAGCTCGCAGAGCGGCTCGGGCCAGCTGATGAGCTGCGACCCGTAGCCGGCTACGAGGAGCACCGCCGGATCGGCGGCGTCGCCGAACGTCTCGTACTCGAGCGTGAGGCCCGAGGGGGTCGTGACCGCGCTCACGCCTTCGGCGGGCGGCAGTTGATGACGAGCGTGAAGATGTTCTTGACGACCGGCTCGCCGGTGCCCCGGTCCTTCCAGGTGGTCTCCTGGACGTAGAACTCGAGCTTCCCGCCGTTCGACTTCTCCTTCTCGTACACGTCCGTGATCTCCGACGTGCCCTCGAGGACGTCGCCGACGCGCGGCCACCGGAAGTACTCGAACGCCTGCTCACCGTGGAGGATGGCCCGCCCCGGGCCCCGCAGCTTCTCGATCGGAAGACCGGCCGCGCCGCCGGTGCCGTCGGAGCCCCAGAACGGCATCACGAACGGGAATGTGGCGGGCACTGGTGCGTCGTCGCCGTCGTACACCGGGTCGTCGTCCATCAGCGCCTGCGCGAACACCCGGACCGGTCCCCGTTCGATGCGCACGACCTGCGGGTCGCCCTTGGTGCCCTTGAGCTCGGTGAGTGCCACGAGTCAGCTCCCGGTGACGTCGACGTCGGTTCCGGCCGGGGAAGCTAGCGCGGGCCGCGTCCGGGCGACGAGGACGGTGGTCGTCACGAGCAGCGCCAGCAGCGCGACGGGCACGGCGGTGGTGTGCACCCAGAACCAGTTGCGGAGCTCGGACGGCGAGAGGCGTTCACCATCGACGACGAAGAACGCCGCACCGTGGCCGAATGCAGCTCCGTACCCGGAGGTATCGGGCGGGTGGCCCGTCGTGACCGACCACAGGCCGACGCGAGTGAACGGCAGGAGCCAGCCGGTGAGTAGCGCAACGACGGTCACCGCCGGTACCGGGATCGCGGGGAGGGCGATGCGGATGCGCTTGCGCCACACCGCGTCGACTGCCGCCTCGGCGAAGAGCGCCACGCCGAGGATCGCCGTCAACCACGCGGCGACCCGGTGCACGGTTCGGACCCGCGAAACCCATCGCAACGTCCACAGCATCTGGTCGTCGAGCGGCGGTCCGGTGAGGGGTGGCCGGTAGTTGAGGATCAGCCAGGCGCCGGTGCCGAGCAGCATCGCGAACACGACGAACAACGCGATGAGCGTCCACCGCAGCCATCCGCGCAGCTGGAGCTCGTCGTCCATCCGTGCCTGCCGTCCGGTGGGTCGTCAACCTGGCGTCGGTCCCGGCGACGGTAGCCCCGGCGGTGGGCGACGGAAGCGGACCGTCACGAGCAGGACGAGCGCGCCGAGGGCGAGCGGGACGACCGTCGTGTGCGCCCAGAACCACCGCGGCATCTCGGACGCGGAGAACGCGCGCCCGTCGACGCGCCACTCGCGCACCAGCGGCGAGTAGAGCAGGCGGAAGCCGGTGCCGTTCTCGGCGGCGATCACCGCGCGCAGGGCGACCTGGTCCCACGCGAGCACCGATCCGGAGATCCCGCCGGCGACGGCGAGCGTCGTGGTCACGACTCCCGGGGTGACCACGCGCCACCGCCCGGTCGCCCGGGCGAGCAGCACACCCTCCACCGCGAGTGCGAGGGCTGCCAGCGTGATGACCGACGCGGCGCCCCGGTGGCTGAACCGCACGAGTGCGACGTTGCGCACCCATCCGGGACCGTCGGTGATCACGGCCCAGTCGACCGCGATGGGGCGGTAGTTCCAGACGAGCCACAGCCCGCTCGCGAGGAGCACCACGAACGCGCCGCCGAGCACGGCAAGCGTCCCGCGGACCCAGGCGCGCAGGGCCGGCGACACCGTCAGCCCGCGACGAGGCGGTGCTTCATGACCTTGCCGGTCGCGTTGCGCGGCAGCTCGGCGACGAAGTGCAGCGCGCGCGGCCGCTTGTAGTCGGCCAGCCGCTCGGCGCAGAACGCGAGCAGCGCGTCGGGGTCCGGCGCCGCGTCGGGCAGCAGCACGACGAACGCCGCGATGTCCTCGCCGAGCACGGGGTGCGGGACGCCGACGACGGCCGCCTCGCGGACCGCGGGGTGCTCGAGCAGCACCGCCTCGATGTCGGTCGGGTACACGTTGTGCCCGCCGCGGATGATGAGGTCCTTCTTGCGCCCGGCGATGTAGAGGAACCCGTCCTCGTCGAGGTACGCGAGGTCACCGCTCCGCAGCCAACCGTCGGCGGTCCAGGTGCTCGCCGTCGCGTCGGGGTCCTTGTAGTACTCCCGCTGCGACCCCTCCATGCGCGTGAGCAGCTCGCCGACCTCGCGCGGCTCGCACTCGCTGTCGTCGTCGCGCACCACCTTGAGCTGCATCGGTCCGATGGGCTTGCCCACCGAGCCGATGCGCTTCGTCACCTCGTCCTTGGGCATGACGATGAACGCGGGGCCGGCTTCGGTCATGCCGTAGGAGTTCGAGACGGTCGCGTCGGGGAGACGCTCCTGCAGGGTGAGCAGGGTCTGCGGCGCGAGCGGCGCGCTGCCGATCGACACCGCGCGCAGCGACGTGAGGTCCGGCTCGGCGAACCGCGGGTGCGCGACGAGCAGCTCCGCCATCGCCGGGACGAGGAACGCCATATGCGGTCGCTCGGTCGCGACGAGGTCGAGCCAGCGGCCGGCGTCGAACTTCGGCAGGTACAGCCCGACGAGGCCCATCTTCATGGGGTTGTAGATGAAGGCGATCCCGGCGAAGGTGAACATCGGCGCTCCGTGGATCCACCCGCCACCGGTCCACGCCGGCTCGTTGTTGGGGATCATCGCCACGTTGCGGTGCCGGACCGCCACCCCCTTGGGGAGGCCGGTCGTGCCCGACGTGTACATGATGTCGGCGAGGTCGTCGGGCGTGCGCGGCACCTGGAGGTCCGAGCCGTCGGCCCCGGCCAGGAACTCGTCGTAGTCGACGACGTCGGCCACGGCATCCGCGCCCCCGGCGCTGACGACGAGCCGGAGCGAGGGCACCGCGTCCCGTACCGCGACCGCGGCGTCGAGGAGGGATCCGCTGGTGATCATCGCCACGGCCTCGGCGTGGCCGAGGATCGTGACCACCTCCGGCACCGACAGCCGGGTGTTCGTCGGGACCACGACCGCGCCCGCCTTGTGGACGGCGGCGTACGCGACGATCCAGCGCAGCGGTTCGTCGCCGGCCAGGAAGACCGACACGCGGTCACCCGGAGCGACCCCGGCGGCGACGAGCGCCCGGGCCAGCCGGTTGGAGCGCTCGTCCCACTCGGCGAACGTGACCGACGTCGCCGCGTCGAGATCCCGGTACGCGACCTCGTCCGGATACGTCCGCGCCATGAAGCGCAGCTGATCGACCTGCAGTTGACCCCAGTCCGGCACGGGCCGGGAGCGTAGGGGAGTTCCGGACCGGCGGGTGCGGTCTGGCAGGCTGCGGTCATGCGCGTGACGTTCCTCGGCCACGTCGGCATGTACATCGAGACCGACGGCGGTTCCATCCTCTGCGACCCGTGGTTCACGCCCGCCTACTTCGGGTCCTGGTTCCCGTTCCCCCGCAACGACGTGCTCGACGTCGAGCCGTTCTCCCGGCCCGACTACCTGTACATCTCGCACCTGCACCACGACCACTACGACCCCGAGTGGCTCGCCGCCCACGTCGACAAGCGGGCGAAGGTGCTGCTGCCCGCGTTCCGGGTCGACAACCTGGAGCGGGAGCTGCGCGCGCTCGGGTTCGAGCACGTCATCCGCACCGACCACGCGGAGCCGGTGGCGCTGCCGGGTGGGCTCGAGATCGCGATCATCGCCATGACCGCGCCGGCCGACGGTCCCGCCGGCGACTCGCTGCTGGTCGTGAAGGACTCCACGGCCACCGTGCTCGACCAGAACGACGCCCGGCCGCGCGACCTCGACGAGATCGCGTCCCTCGGTCCCTACGACGCGCACTTCACCCAGTTCTCCGGTGCGATCTGGTACCCGATGGTCTACGACTTCCCGCCCGACGAGAAGCGGGCCCTCGGGATCCGCAAGCGCGCCGACCAGATGGAACGCGCGCTGCACTACTTCCGCGACGTCGACGCGAAGTTCCTGTTCCCGGTCGCGGGCCCGCCGTGCTTCCTCGACGACGACCTGTGGGCGAACAACGACCTCGACGGCGACCCGGCGAACATCTTCCCGGACCAGTACGTGTGCGCCGACGCGCTGCGGGAGGCCGGGCTGCCCGACGGGCTGGTCCTCGTGCCCGGCAGCGTCGCGACGATCACGCACGACGAGTGCACGATCGAGCACCCCTCGGGGGAGATGGCGCCCGAGGCGATCTTCGCCGACAAGCGCGCGTACCTCGAGCGCTACCGCACCGACTGGTCGGAGTGGCTCGCGCGGGAGCGGGCCGGGTGGCCGCGCGGCCGGTACGACATCGTCGCCGAGCTCAAGGCCTGGTTCGAGCCGATCCTCGAGCTGGCGCCGTACACCCGCAAGGGCGTCGGCGGCGTCGTGCACCTGAACCTGGGTGACACGCACGTCGCGATCGACTTCCCGGCCGGTGAGGTGCGCGAGTGGGCGGGGGAGCCCGTGGTGCACCGCATCGACGCCGATCCGGCGCTGGTCGAGTCGCTCGTCGAGCGCCACATCGAGGACTGGGTCAACGAGCTGTTCCTCTCGTGCCGCTTCGGCGCCCATCGCGAGGGCCCGTACAACGAGTACGTGTACACGTTCTTCAAGTGCCTCTCGGTCGAGCGCATGGCGTACTGCGAGGGCTACTACGCGAGCCTCGCCGAGCCCGTCGACGAGATGTTCCGGTGCGGGAACTACCTGGTCCAGAAGCGCTGCCCGCACCTGCGTGCGGACCTCGAGCGGTTCGGGACCGTCGAGGACGGCGTGCTCGAGTGCAAGGTGCACCACTGGCGGTTCGAGCTCGCGACCGGGCGCTGCCTCACGTCCGACGACGACGAGCACCACCTGCGCACCGAACGCATCGAGGACTGACACACCCGTGTCCGCGATCCGCATCGACCTCCACGCGCACACGTCGCCGCGCTCCAACTGCTCGCGCACCACGCTGGAGGAGCTGGTCGAGACCGCTCGTACACGGGGGCTCGACGCGCTGTGCATCACGGAGCACGACGTGCGTTGGCCGGCGGACGAGCTCGCCGACGCGTCCCGGCTCCTCGACTTCCCGTTGATCCCGGGCGTCGAGCTGACCACCGACGTCGGGCACGTGCTCGCGTTCGGGCCGTTGGAGAAGCCGCTCTGGATGGGCTACTCGCTCGCCGAGCTGGTGGAGGAGTGCGAGACGTCGGACACCGCGCTCGTCCTGCCGCACCCGCTCCGTCGCTACGCCGGCGAGCGCGCCGTGCAGGGCGGCCGGACGCCGCCGACCGCGGAGGAGATCGTCGCGTTGCCGCAGTGGGACCTCGTCCACGCGATCGAGGCCGCGAGCACCCAGACCACGACGCTCGAGCACACGCTGACCGCCGCCGCACTCGCGGTGCGGCCACGTCCCGCGGTCGGCGCCAGCGACGCGCACGGCCCCGGGCTCGCCGGCAGCTACTGCACCGAGGTCGACGGCCCGATCCGGTCCGCCGAGGACCTCGCCGCCCAGATCCGTGCCGGGCACGTCCGCCCGGCCCGGCCCTGAGCGACCGGCTCAGCGCCGGGCGACCCCGCGCGCCGACTTCTCCGCGGCCACCTCGCCGTCGGCGGTCGCGAGCGCCGCGCCCAGCGCGATACCCGTCGACGACCAGCCGGCCCCCACGGACGCGCTCGCCGGGACCGCCGGGTGCACCGGTGCGGCCGCCCGGATCGCCGCCCGCAGCGCGGACCCGAGCCGCTCGGACGCGTCCGCACCGGCCGCGGGCAGCACCACCACGAACTCGTCGCCGCCGATGCGGAACGCGGTCGCCCCGACGGAGTCCGCCGCCGCGCCGACGAGCTCCGCGATCGCGACCAGGAGCGAGTCGCCGACGTGATGACCCTGCGCGTCGTTCGCGGCCTTCAGCCCGTCCACGTCGGCGAGCACGATCCCGACGGGTGCGGCGGAGGAACGGATCCGCGTGCTGGCCTCCTCGAAGGCGAGCCGGTTCGCGAGCCCGGTGAGCGGATCGCGACGGGCGAGGTCCTGCGTGTCGGCGTAGGCGAGGGCGAGCGTGACCCGGCGGTCGAGCTCCTGCTCGCGGTCGCGCTGCAGGATCGCGAGCAGCAGGATCGGCGGGACGAGCACGAGCGCCGCACCGGCCGAGGCGGGGAACGCGCGGGCCGCCGCGAACCCGACCGGCGCGAGCGCGAGGTCGCACAGGAACGTGACGCCGAGCGCACGCGTGAGGCTGCGCACCGGCACGCCGAGGCCGAAGCCGATCCGGAACGTCGTCACGACCAGGTCGATCGCGAACTGCGATGCCAGCGCGATCGCCAGGACGGTGATCGCGTCGAGTCCGGGACCGGGGCTGCCGGCGAGGGCGAACACGGCCGCCGGCCCGACGACCTGCCAGGCGGACGTGCAGAGCACGAGGAAGTGTTCGTGGCGGTCCCGATCGCGCAGCTCCGCGACCAACGCGGCGAGCACCAGGCCGAGCAGCACCGCCACGGGCACGAGCACCGGAGGCAGCAGGAACAGCATGACGACCTGGACCGGGGTCGTCGGCAGCGCACAGCCGGGACCGATCTCGAACTCGACCGACGCCGCGACCACGAACACGAGGACGCACGCGACGAAGAGGGCGACCGGCACCGTGACGGGGGCCGCCAGCGCGAGCCACGCGCCGACGACGAGGAGGAACGAGCCGCCGGTGACCAGCCCCGTCCCCCGGTCGTCCGATTCGTGCCGGCGGATGCGGCGGCGCGCGGCCGCGAGGACGTGCGAGTCGGCCGCGATCTCCTCGGTCGTCGCGCTCACCCGCCCCTGCCCTGCCCCCATGCGCTACCGGTGCTTGAACGGGTCGACGTAGACGTCGTCGATCTGCCATGTCGCCGGCACGCCGCCCGGTGCGACCCGCACCGTGAGGTCCTGGTCCAGCACGCCGCCGAGCAGGTTCGGGACCACGATCTCCGGGGTCGGGGCCCAGCCCGGCGGGGTGAGGCCCGCGACGACCACCCACGACGTCGTCAGCGAGAGGCCGGTCGCCGGGTTCCGCACCGTGGCCGTGATGGTGAGGCGCGCGCCGGGAACGGCGGGCGTCCGCACGAACATCCGGAGCGTCGGTTCGAGCAGGGAGAGGCAGGCGGAGCGACTCGACGCCGAGGCGCCGGGGCCGAGGGCGAGGCTCGTCGCATCGTCGCTCCCGCCGACGTGGAAGGGCTCGTTGCCCGCGACCGGTCCGGCGGCGCCCTGGACGGTCCAGGCGTCGGTTCCCTGCTCGAAGCCCCCGTTGACGGCGGCGAAGTACTGCGCCGGGTCGAGCCACGGCGCGAACACGGCGCGGCTCACGCGGGGCGCGCACGCCACCGTCGTGTCGTCGGCGCCGGCGGGGGGCGCGGCGGTCGCGAGTCCCGCACCCAGCGCGGTCGCGACCAGGGTGGCGGTGATCACGACCCGTTGGAGGCGGGTCGTCGGTCGCGGTCGGGTCGACGCCCGTCGGGTGGGCGCTCCGCTCATGGTTCCTCCTCACCGCGTGCCGCCCCGGGGGTCCCCGGTCGGCCCGTCGGTCCGTCCGACCATCTCTGCCCGGTCGGCTGCCGGTGAGATCGACGGACCGCAACAGCACTTGAGCGCGAATCCGACGAACCGACCGAATGGTGCGGGCGACCCAGGGTGTCCCGGTGCGCGAACCTGCGGCCGGTCCGCGGGCAAGTGGGGTGATGGCAGAGCACGACGGCAGGCTCATCGCGATCTCGCTGGACGCACCCGAGCGCTTCGGCGGCATCTTCGACCGGCACTACGCGGCGATCGACTCGTACTGCGTGCGCCGCCTCGGGCCGGACGGACACGACGTGAGCGCGACGACCTTCACCGAGGCGTTCCGGCTCCGCGCCCGCTTCGACGCCGACCGTCCGGACGCGCGGCCGTGGCTCTACGGGATCGCGACGAATCTCCTGCGCCGACACCGGCGGAGCGAGCAACGGCGCTGGCGCGCCTTCGCCCGTGCCGGTGGGATGCGCAGTGGTGTCGAGGCGGCCGACCTCGACGACCGTCTCGACGCCGACGCGCTCGGGACCCGACTCGCCGGCGCGCTCGCGGCGATCCCGAGTGCCGATCGCGACGCGCTGCTGCTCTTCGCATGGGCGGACCTCTCGTACCAGGAGATCGCCGATGCGATGGAGGTGCCGATCGGCACCGTGCGGTCGCGCATCGCGCGGGCGCGTGCGCGTCTGCGCGACGCGCTCGGACCGGTCGGCGACGAACTGACGGACCGCGCGGCCGACGTGCCGCGGGGAGGTGCAGAGCGATGAACGAGATCGACGTCCTGAGCCGGTGGACGCCCGGGGGCATCGATCCCCGGGCCTTCGACCACGAAGCCGAGGCCCGCGCCCGGCTCGACGCGGCGACGGGGGCCGCGACCGGCACCGTCGAGCCGGCCGTGGTCCGGACGGCGCGTCCGGGCCGGCGGTTCGGCGCCCGCGCCCTGATCGCGGCCACCGTTGCGTTCACGCTCGTGGCCGGGGTCGTGATCGCGGTGCAGCGGATCGCCGACGAGCGGGCCGGCCGCGTACGACGCGTCCCGGTCGCGGCCGGTGATCTCGACGCGCCCACCGGGACGGCCACGAACGTCCTGGTGGTCGGGTCGGACTCACGGGCCTTCGTGCAGACGCCCGAGCAGGCCCAGGCGTTCGGGACCGCCGCGCTGCAGGGCGGCCAGCGGTCCGACGTCATGGCGCTGGTACGCATCGGCCCGGCCGGTGTGCAGGCCGTCTGGCTGCCGCGCGACCTCCTCGTCGACGATCCCGCCGGAGGCCGGCGCCAGCTCAACTCCTACTTCGACGACGGCCCCGGCCCGTTGATCGCTGCGGTCCGGCGGTTGACCGGCGTGCCGATCGAGCACTTCGCCCAGGTCGACTTCGCCGCGTTCATCGGCGCGGTCGACGCGGTGGGCCGGGTGCACGTCTTCGTGCCGCGTCCGGTGCGCGACACCTACACCGGCCTCGACCTGCCCGGTGGCGGATGCACCGCGCTCGACGGGAACCAGGCCCTCGCCTGGGTCCGCAGCCGGCATCTGCAGGAGCGTGACGGCGACACGTGGGTGGACCTGAGTCCGCACGGCGACCTCGACCGGGTCGCGCGCCAACAGGAGCTCGTCACGGCACTCGCCGCACTCGCCCGGTCGAGGGCTCACGATCTCGGTGCGGCCGTCGAACTCGCCGACGCAGTCGCCGAGCACGTCACCGTGGACGACTCGATGTCGAACCGTGACCTCGAGCGCCTCGCGGTGACCGCGTGGCGGGCGGGTGAGCCACGCTTCGCCACGGCGCCGACGCGGCCCGATCCCGCGACGCCCGGTCGGCTGGAGCTCGTGGACCGGCCCGCCGGGGAGGACTTCGTCGACTGGGCGATCGGCACGACCACCGACGTCCCGGCGGCGGCCGCGACGACGTCGGGGTCGCCGGCTCCGAGCCGGCTCGGCGACCCCTGCTGAACGGGTCGGACCGGTGCGGGCAGTACGCTCCCGCCGCTTCCACCCCGGACCAGGAGGACCCCGCGATGGGTGATGCCGTCATCGTCTCGACCGCCCGCACCGCCATCGGCACGGCCCGGAAGGGCACGTTCGTCGACGTGCCCGCGGCCGAGCTCGCCCGGTACTCCGTCGCCGAGGCGCTGCGCCGGTCCGGCGTCGACCGCGAGCTCGTCGACGACGTGCAGATGGGCGAGTCCCTCCAGGGTGGCGGTGACATCGCCCGCTACGCCGCGGTCGAGCTGGGTCTCACGAACGTCGCGGGCGTCGCGCTGAACCGGCACTGTGCCTCGGGCATGGCCGCGGTGCAGGGCGCCGCCGCGTCGGTGAAGGCGGGCATGGACCGGGTGGTCATCGCCGGCGGCTCGGAGAGCTGCTCGTCGATGGTGTTCGGCTCGCGCCGGGTCATGGGCACCGACGAGATGGCGCCGTACATGTCGCCGAGTCATCCCGAGACCCCCGAGGCCCCGGCGTTCGACATGTCGGTCACGGTCGGGTGGAACACTGCCAAGCTCGCGGGCGTCACCCGCGAGGAGATGGACGGCTGGGCGTGCGAGTCGCACCGGCGCGCGGTCGAGGCGATCGACGAGGGTCGGTTCGAGGACGAGATCTTCCCAGTCGAGGTCACCCGACGCGACGGCGAGACCGTGAGCTTCGCGGTGGACGAGCACCCCCGGCGCGCCACGACGATGGAGACCCTCGGCGCGCTCAAGCCGCTCCACCCGGAGATCGAGGGCTTCAGCATCACGGCCGGCAACTCGTCGGGGCTCAACGACGCGTCGGCCGCCGTGGTCGTCGCCGACTCGGACTTCGCGGCCGCGCACGGCCTGGCCCCGCTCGCGGTGATCCGGTCGTGGGCATCGGCGGGGGTCCCGCCCGCGGAGACCGGGCTCGGGCCGACGCTCGCGATCCCCAAGGCGCTCGACCGCGCGGGGATGAGTCTCGGTGACGTCGATCTGTTCGAGATCAACGAGGCCTTCGCGTCGATGTGCGTGGCGAGCACACGGATCCTCGGGATCGACCATGCGATCACCAACGTGAACGGGTCCGGCTGCAGCCTCGGTCACCCGATCGCGGCGACGGGCGCCCGCATGATCGTCACCCTGGTGCACGAGCTGCGCCGCCGCGGCGGCGGGGTCGGCGTGGCGAGCATGTGCGCGGGCGGCGGCATGGGCTCGGCGACGGTGCTCGAGGTGCTCCCCGGCTGAGCGTTCCGTCGGCGCGGGTGCGCCGGCCGGGACTGCGCCGGCGCGGCCCGGTGGCGCGCCGATCAGCAGCCGAGGCGCAGCTCCGCGGGGACCGGCGCCGGGATGTCGCAGCCGGTCGCGCCGGTCCCGTACGAGTGCACGATCCAGATCGAGCCGAGCAGCTCGAGCGCGACGGTCTGGCGCGCGACGTTCTGTCCCGCCTTCGGCGTGAGGGTGACCGCGGCCCAGATGGGCTGACTCGCCGACCGGCGGCAGTCGGTCACGTCGTAGCTCGAGACCGGGACCGGGCCGAGGTCCCCGCTCACCACCGCGTCGGTGATCGGTCCGGTGGCCCCGCCGCACGTCCCGCCGGAGTTCGGCGGGAGCGTCGTGGTCGGGGTCGGCGGCACGGTCGTGGGTGGCAGCGTGGTGGGGCTCGTGCTGGTCGAGCCCGACGGCGGCGCCGAGGTGGTCGTGGTCGAGCCGCGGTGCGCACGCGGCTTCGTGCTGCTCGTCGTCGACCGGGCCGACCTCGGCTTCGCGCTGCCGCTGTCGCACGCGGCGAGGGACAGCAGGAGCGCGGCGACGACCGCGGAGGCGGCGAGCGCGCGCGTGCCGGGGCGGGGCGGAGGGGTCCGGCGCATGGGTCCAGCCTTGCCGATGGGACACCGCTCGGTGTGGCACCCGGCCGGTAGGGTGCGCCCATCGACGCCGATCTCGCTTTCGCCCTGGAGCTCGCCGACGCCGCCGACGTCCTCACGATGTCGAGGTTCCGGGCCAACGATCTGCACGTCAGCACCAAGCCGGACACGACCCACGTGACCGAGGCCGACCACGCGACCGAGGTGCTGCTGCGCGACCGCATCCATGCCGCGCGCCCGGACGACGCCGTGCTCGGTGAGGAGTTCGGCGACTCGGGCGCCGAGGGCTCCGCCCGGCGGTGGATCCTCGACCCGATCGACGGGACCGCCAACTACGTGCGGGGCGTCCCGATCTGGGCGACGCTGATCGCGCTGGAGGACCACGGGGAGCTGACCGTCGGTGTCGTGTCGGCGCCGGCCATGCACCTGCGCTGGTACGCCGCGCGGGGCGAGGGCGCGTTCGCGAACGACCGCCGGATCGAGGTCTCGGGCGTGGCCGATCTCGCCGACGCCCAGGTGGTGTACTCCGACCTGCCGTCGTGGTCGCGGTTCCGCACGAGCCCCGAGCCGATGCTCGACCTGCTGCACGCCGCGTGGCGCACGCGCGGGGTCGGCGACTTCTGGCAGCACATGCTCGTGGCCGAGGGCGCGGCCGACGTCGCGGTCGAGCCGGTCGTCAACCTCTGGGACCTCGCTCCGATCCTCGTCATCGTCGAGGAGGCCGGCGGGCGCTTCACGAACCTCGAGGGCGAGCGGACCGCGGCCGGCGGCAGCGCGCTGAGCACGAACGGACCGCTGCACGACGAGGTGCTGGCCCGGCTCGCGCCGGCCACCGCCCGGCCCGCGGGCCCGTGACCGCACACGCGCCGCTCACGGTCGGGATCGACATCGGCACGTCGTCGGTCAAGGCCCTCGCGGCGGACGAGGACGGGCGCGTCGTCGCGACCTCGCGGATCCCGCACCCGATCCGCATCCCCGCACCGGACCGCTTCGAGCACGACGCCGCGGTCGCGTGGCGCGACGGACCACGCGCGGCGCTCGCCGCGTTGGCGCTCGGCGACGCACCCGCGGGCGTGAGCGTGAGCGCGATGGTGCCGTCACTCGCCGCGGTGGACGACGCGGGGAACCCGCTGACGCCCGGGCTGCTCTACGGCGACGCCCGGGGCGCGGGCGCGCCGACCAGCGACAACCCGGCGGAGTCGGGGGAGCTGGTGGCGTTCCTCCGCTGGGCGCACGGCGCCGCGCCCGAAGCCGCGGCCTACTGGCCGGCCACCGCGATGGCGAACCACGCGCTGAGCGGCGAGGCGGTCCTCGACACCACCACGGCGAGCGTCGCGTACCCGCTGTTCGACTGGACCCAGTGGGATCCGGCCGTCGCGTCCGACGTGGGGATCGACGTCGCGCAGCTCCCGCGCCTGGTGCCCACGGGATGGGCGGCGGGTCGGGTCGGTGGTCCCGACGGTCCGGTGCTCGCGCCCGGCTGCATCGACGTGCTGACCGATCAGATCGTCGCCGGTGCCGACACCGTCGGCGACGTGCTGGTCCTGATGGGGACGACGCTGATCGTCAACACGGTCACGCCGCGCCACGACGACGTGCCCGGCTACTGGGTGATGCCCCACACGACGCGCGACTGCTTCCTCGGTGGCGGCCCGAGCAACGCGGGCGGTCTCTTCCTCAACTGGGCCCTCGACGCGACCGGGTCCCGCGACGCCGGGCCGGTCGACCGGGTCGACCGGGTGCCGGTGTGGTCGCCCTACCCGCGCGGGGAGCGGGTGCCGCTGCACGACCCGCACCGACGCGCGTCGCTGCACGACCTCGACCTCACCCACGACGGCGCCGCGATCCGCCGGTCGGTGTTCGAGGCGTCGGGGTTCGTCACCCGGCGCATGGTCGACGCCGTCGCCGGCGCCCACGGCGTCACGCCCCGGCGCATCGTCGCCACGGGAGGCGGGACCCGGGTCGACGAGTGGGTGCACGCCCTCGCCGACTGCACCGGGCTCCCGGTCGAGTGCGTCGCCGTGCCCGAGGGGGCGGCGCTGGGGAGTGCGTTCCTCGCCCGGCTCGCGGCGGGCCTGGAGGACGGGTTGATGACCGACGCCCGGCGCTGGGCGCGGCCCGGCCGGACGGTCGAGCCCGACCCCCGGTGGGGCGAGGCCCTCGAGGCGCGCTACCAGCGGTTCCTGGCGTTGCACTGACGTCTGCGGGGACGGCGCCGCGGCGCCCCGGCGACACCCGTAAGCTGACACGCATGTCAGCTGTGGAGTTCGACGTCATGGGCCAGTTCAGCGGCGTCGCGGGGGACATCCGCGATCCGTACCCCGACTTCTGGCGCAAGCGCGACGAGACCCCGGTCGCGGTCAACGCCGACGCGATGTACGAGGTGTACCCGTACGAGCTGGTGTCGCAGGTGATGCGCGACAACGTCGCGTTCCCGTCGGGATCGATCCGGGACATGATGAGTGTGGTCATGGGCCCGTACCCGCTCGTGGGGATGGACGAGCCCGAGCACCGGCGGCTGCGGAACCTCGTCGCCCAGGCGTTCCGGGCGCGCAACCTCGCGCACTGGGACCAGGATCTCGTCGTCCCGGTCGTCGACGACATGATCGACGGGTTCGTCGGCCGGGGCTCGGCCGACCTCGTCTCCGAGTTCACCTACCACTACCCGGCGCAGGTGATCGCCGCGATCCTCGGCCTGCCGCGAGAGGACCACGCGTTCTTCCACCCGCGCGCGCTCGCGGTGATCAACGTGGCGGTGCGGCCCGAGGAGGGGATCGTCGCCAGCGAGGAGCTGCGCGACTACTTCGCGGGCTTCATGGAGGAGCGGCGGCACCGACCGGGCTCGGACATCATCAGCGAGCTCGTCCAGGCCGAGCTCGACGGCGAGCGGCTCGGCGACGAGGAGATCTTCTCGTTCCTGCGCCTGCTGCTGCCCGCCGGCGCCGAGACCACGTACCGCGCCACCGGCAGCTTCCTGTACGGGCTGTTGACGCACCCGGACCAGTTCGACGCGCTGCGCGCCGACCGTTCCCTCATGGCGCAGGCGATCGAGGAGTCGATCCGGTGGGAGGGCCCGCTGCTCATCACGTCGCGTGAGTGCGCGCGCGACGTCGAGGTCGGCGGGGTCACGATCCCGGCCGGCGAGTTCGTCACCGTGAACGTCGGTTCCGCCAACCACGATCCCACCCGCTGGGACCACCCCGACGACTTCGACATCTTCCGCGAGCCGCAGCCGCACATCGCGTTCGGCCACGGCGTGCACATGTGCCTCGGCATGCATCTCGCGCGCATGGAGATGGCGACCGCGGTGAACCGGCTCCTCGACCGGTGCCCGAACCTCCGGCCCGACCCGGACCGCTGGGCCGTCGACGACGTGCACATCCACGGCGAGCGGTTCCGCTCTCCGACGACGCTCCCCGTGCTCTTCGACGCGTCCTGATGACGGCCACCGGCCGCTTCCCGTGGGCGATGGTCGCGCTCATGGGTGGTGCGGGGACCACGCACTTCACGAACCCGGACTTCTACGATCCGATCGTGCCGGAGTGGTTGCCGGGATCCGCGCGGACGTGGACGTACCTGTCCGGCGTCGCGGAGCTCGCCTGCGCCGGGCTGATGGTGCGACGCTCGTCCCGTCGCCTCGGCGGCTGGGCCACCCTCGCCACGCTGCTCGCGGTCTGGCCCGCCAACTGGCAGGCCGCGCTGGACGGTGGGATGGAGTCCCAGGACCCGCCGTTCGACTCCGCCGCGGTCGCGTGGGCGCGTCTGCCGCTGCAGCTCCCGATGCTCTGGGGCGCCTGGCGGGTCGCGCGCGGCTGAGCCGTCGCTGCGCCGGCGCAACGACGCCCGGGCCGTCTTCCGGTTCGACCGTCTCGCAGTGTCAGGGCGCTGACCGTCGGAAATCGACGGTGACGTCCCGGACACACTGCTGCGTCGGGGCACCCAGCGGTCACGTCGCCGGAGGATTCCCGCGAGGAGGTCTCCGCGAGCGGTCTCACCGCCGCAACCCGACCGCGTGGGGCGAGCCGGGAGGGGGAAGTGGGTGACGGAAGAGCGCGGCGGCGTTCTCGTGACCGATCATCGCGATCTCGTCAGCCGGGAGTCCTCCGAACACCTCGTCGAACACCTGCTGGGAGTCGGGCCAGGTGCCGTCGCCGTGGGGGTAGTCGGTCTCGAACATGATCCGGTCGACGCCGATGACGTCGCGGGTCGCGAGCGTCGACGGGTCGTCGAGGGTGCAGAACCAGAAGTTGCGGCGCAGCACCTCGGCCGGCCGGAGGTCGCCGGCGAAGTAGTCGCCGTAGCCGGAGCGGTCGACGATGTTCTCGAGCCGGTCGTGCAGCATCGCGACCCAGCCGATGCCGCCCTCGCTCATCGCGATTCGCAGCTCGGGGTGACGCGAGGGGTAGCCGGACCACAGCCACTCGGTGCAGGCGGTGAGCGACAGCTGACCGAAGAGCGTCGCCGCGAGCGGCACCATGGGCGCGTCGGCCGGCATGTCGACCACGGGCTCTGTCGCAGCCTCGGCGACGGGCCCAGGTGCGGTCTCGGACGCTGCGTCGGGCGCTGCTTGATC
>WBZN01000269.1_pt1 | contig 56387 bp, 49 predicted proteins | sample 5204281 | NCBI WGS metagenome assembly WBZN01 (sample SAMN12344347, study PRJNA552823) | activated sludge metagenome | biome: Activated sludge suspended growth; feature: Nitrification reactor; material: Wastewater; isolation source: activated sludge from nitrification reactor of wastewater... | reverse complement strand
CGCATGTTCTGCCGCCTCAAGGATTTCAGGCGGATCGCCACACGCTACGACAGGCTCGCAACAAATTTTCTCGCCGCCGTCTGCATCGCCGCTACCGTCAGCTACTGGTTATGAGTCCCAACCCTAGAAGGCGTTGCCGTCTCTTGAACATCCGTCGAAAATAACTGGACTCCCGCCAGCTACGGGAAAACTCGGATATACGTTCGACGTCCAGGTCGGCAGATTTGCATAGCCGTGGAATCGGCAGTCGCGCCAATGTACCATACCGCGATAGGGGTTGATGCTGTCGATCGGGAGGTTTTGAAGGGTCGGGTCTGGCGAGGTCGCGACGAAGCGCGCATCTCTCGCAACAACCGTCGCGGCATGATTGCTGGGTCCCTCGAATGAAATAAAGGCCCTCGGCGTAACCTTGCCGGTCCGCCAATCGGTCGTGAACTCGGTTCCGTCGACCGATAAGACCATCTCAGTGCCGCCACGATGACGCAGCAGGGAAGTCAGCCATTCGAAGCGGCCGCCGACCATTTTGATGGGGCTTTCGGAATAAACATCGAACAGAACGGAGTTACCTACGAAGCCTGTACCGCCTTCGTTAGTTATCGATGCGGAGACGGCGAACAAATCGAGGCCGCCACCATTTCCGGTCACTCCACTATTGATCTGGAACAAGGTGCCTCCCGCTGCGTAATAAATAAAACACTCGCGAAAACTAACCTTGAAATTCTGGCTTGCGTCCGTGTAATAGAAATTGGTAATTCCGTGGGTCTGGATATTCGAAAAGCGGACGAACTCGCCGTTTCCAACGCTGCCAGTATTGAACTTAATAGCTAGCGTCGGGTTTTGGATATGCAGGTTATTGAACTGCAGATGCGAAACGGCCGTGGACAGGATGTTCAACCCTACCGGCACCAGATTCGTTCTTGAGCCGTTGAGCATCATATCGCCAAAGTAGGTGTCTCGGGCGGCGTTTCCGTACCAGTCGATAATCGATGGTTGGCCGCTGGCGGTCAGGTTAAGGACAGTTGCATTTCGGCCTGCGCCTTCAATTCGAAAGCCTCCATAGGTATTACTCGAGCTGTCGCCGATTCTGAGGTTGTTTGAATTGAGGTTAAAGGTTCCTGCTGGCAAAATGCCATAGCTCCCGTGGGATATGCCGCCGCCCGAAGACATTACGACGCTATCGAAAAAAGCTTGAACGGCGGCCGTATCGTCGCCGCCAGAGGGAGTTGGGCCGATAATAGGAAAAGTCATGAACTAGCTCCGCTCAGTAAAGACGGCCGAATGCCCAGCTGCTGCCTGGCCTTAGGCAACGAGGCATCGGCAATTACACGTGAAATTAATCGTTAATCTTCACCCAATTTGTTCATGATATGTTCTATCACTGTTCGACACCCTGTCAACCCCTTACGTCAAAGTTAGGTCAGGTTAGGCTCGCTTGCCGCCGCTGTTCGCGCCGCGGCTCTATAAGCAGTTTTTTAAAAGCCGTCTCGGCCTCGGGGTCCTTCTGCGGGTGAACCGGGTGCCGCTGCAGACGCGTTAGGCCCAGCTCGTGCAGCCATCGGCCGATGGTGTTCTCGTGCACCTCCACCTGGAACCGACGCGCAACCTCCGCCCACAGATCCGCGCATCGCCAACGCACCACCCCGTGGAGGGCCGGATCGGGGCCCTCGAGCACCAAGTCGAGCAGCTCCGCCCGCTGCAACCCAGTCAAGCTCGGCGCACGCCCAGGGAACGCCCAGGGGCGCGGCGCGACTTCAAGCCCTCGACCGCCTGGACGTTGTAACGATGCACCCAGTCGCACAGCATCTGCCCGTCCATGCCATTGAGTTCGGCCGCCGCCTCCGTTCGCGACCGACCCTCCAGCACCATCGCCAGCGCCAAGATCCGACGCACCTGCGCCCCATCCGAGCAACGCCCACTCAAACCTCGCAGTTCCTTGGCCGTGTAATCCAGCCGCGTAACTTCCAAGGGTGCGCCCATCCGACCTCTCCGCCGTCCGAATCAGACCTCACGGAATCAAACTGCACACCTCCAGAAAAGACCCGTGAGCCAGTCTCATCAAAGGCTGGTATTACATTGCGCGCGAAAACCATCGAAAAGCAAAGCGCAAAAATGAGCCCGACTTCGACGAAGACGGGGATGAGGATCGATTGAATGGACAAGGAGGCCTCACCGCAAGGACGCGGATTGGTTGTCGCGCCGAGGGCTCAGGCGCCCGTCGGATAATTCGGGCTCTCCCGCGTGATCGCCACGTCATGCACATGGCTTTCGCGCAGGCTCGCCGCCGAAATGCGGACGAATCGCGCCCGCGCCTGAAACTCGGCGATCGTCGGCGCGCCGACATAGCCCATGGCCGCGCGAAGCCCTCCGGCCAATTGATGCACGATCGCGCCGACAGGCCCGCGATAGGGCACCTGCCCCTCGACGCCCTCCGGCACGAGCTTCAAATGATCCCTGACGTCCTGCTGGAAATAGCGATCGGCGGAGCCGCGCGACATCGCGCCGACGGATCCCATGCCGCGGTAGGATTTGAACGAGCGCCCCTGATAGAGATAGACCTCGCCGGGACTTTCGTCGGTGCCGGCGAAGAGCGAGCCGATCATCACGCTGTCGGCGCCTGCCGCCACCGCCTTGGCGAGATCGCCCGAATATTTGATCCCGCCATCGGCGATGACCGGGATGTTCGAGGCTCGCGCCGCTTCGGCGCAATCCAGGATGGCGGTGAGCTGCGGCACGCCGACGCCGGCGACGATTCGGGTCGTGCAGATCGAGCCCGGACCGATGCCGACCTTGACGCCGTCGGCGCCGGCGTCGATCAGGGCTTTCGTCGCATCCGCGGTCGCGACATTGCCGGCGATGAGCGCGACCTTGTTCGAGGCGCGCTTCAGACGCGCGACCTGGCTGAGCACCGCCTGCGAATGGCCGTGCGCGGTGTCGATGACGACGCAATCGACGCCGGCGTCGATCAGCATTTCCGCGCGTTCGAACCCCTTGTCCCCGACGGTCGTGGCGGCGGCGACGCGAAGGCGACCCTCCGCATCCTTGCTCGCCTCGGGATGCAGGGTCGCCTTGTCCATGTCCTTCACGGTGACGAGGCCGACGCAGCGGAAGTCCTCGTCCACCACGAGCAGCTTTTCGAGACGATGCTGGTGCAAAAGCCGGCGCGCCTCATCCTGGCTCACGCCCTCGCGAATGGTGATGAGGTTTTTCGTCATCAAAAGCGAGACCGGCTCCAGCGGATTGTCGGCGAAGCGGACGTCGCGATTGGTCAATATGCCGCAAAGCCGCGCCGGCTTGCCGCCGGGGCCGCGCTCGACCACCGGAATGCCGGAAATCCCATGGCGGCGCATCAGCGCCAGCGCGTCCGCCAAAGTCTCGTCGGGGAAGATGGTGATCGGATCGACCACCATGCCGCTCTCGTAGCGCTTGACCTTTCGCACTTCCTCGGCCTGTTCGGCCGGCTCCAGATTGCGATGGATGACGCCGATGCCGCCCGCTTGCGCGAGGGCGATCGCAAGCCGCGCCTCGGTCACCGTATCCATCGCCGAGGAGATCACCGGCAGCTTCAAGGCAATATTCGATGTGAGCCGCGTCTTGAGGTCGACGCCGCTCGGCATCACCTCGGAATGCCCCGGTAGAAGCAGAACGTCGTCGAAGGTGAAAGCTTCGTTGAGCGTGGGACGCGCGATCAGGGCCAAATCGTCAACTCCAATTCATGCCGCCGCCGGCAAAGCTGCGATAATCGCGCGGCGCGAATCCAAAACCGCGCGAATCCGCATCGACCAAGAGTTGCGGGCGGCTCATAGCACGGCCGACGTCGGACGCAAAGGCTGGCGCGCGTCGACTCGCCGCTCCCGGAAATCCGGACGTCCGCATGCCGGGAAATTGAACGGCCGCGCCGTCCTTTCTCCCGGCCTGCTGGCATATAGGCGCAAGTCTCATGATTTTCAGCGGAGCCGGCGGAGCCTTCCCATCTTCGCAGCTTGGCGCCTCGCGAAGACGGCGATTTGGCGCTTGCGAGACAAGACGATTATATGCGCCTCTCGCGGACCCCGCCGGGCCGCCTCGAAGCCGCGCCCGCCGCCGGGACTGGACCTTGCCGCGATACGCCGTCACCGCCCTGATCGTCGCCTGCGCCCTCTTCATGGAGACGCTCGATTCGACGGTCATCGCGACCTCCCTGCCGGCCATCGCCGCCGACCTCGGCGAACATCCGATCTCGCTCAAGCTGGCGCTGACCTCCTATTTGGTCTCGCTCGCCATTTTCATCCCGGCAAGCGGCTGGGTCGCCGACCGCTATGGCGCGCGGCTGATCTTTCGCATCGCCATCGCGATCTTCACTTTGGCCTCGATCGGCTGCGGCTTCGCCTCGACCTTGCCCGGCCTCGTCATCGGCCGGATGCTGCAAGGCCTCGGCGGCGCGATGATGGTGCCGGTCGGCCGGCTTTTGCTCTTGCGCTCGGTCGAGCGCGGCAACCTCGTCCGCGCGCTCTCTTATCTGACGGTTCCGGCGCTTTTCGGCCCCGTGGTCGGTCCGCTGCTCGGCGGCTTCGTCACCACCTATTTCCATTGGCGCTGGATCTTCTGGATCAATGCGCCGATCGGCATCGTCGGCATCGTTCTCGCGACGATGTTCATCGGCGATGTGAGAGAGGACAATCCGGGGCCGCTCGACGCCACGGGTTTCGCCCTCTCGGGCGTCGGCCTCGCCTCGCTCCTGTTCGGCCTTGCGGCCGCCGGCGGAGGCCTCGCGTCTCCGGACGTGGCCGCGGGACTCGTCTTCGTCGGCGTCCTTGCCCTTGCGGCCTATGTGCTGCATGCGCGCCGCGTCACTTTGCCGCTGATCGACCTGCGGCTCCTGTCGCTGCAAACATTCCGCGCCGGCGTCGTCGGCGGCGCGCTGTTTCGCATCGGGATCGGCTCGATCCCTTTCCTTCTGCCTTTGATGTTGCAGGCGGGATTCGGCCGCAACCCGTTCCAGTCGGGCGCGATCACTTTCGTCGCCTCGGCTGGAGCACTCCTCATGAAGGCCACGGCGCAACCGATTCTGCGGTGGCTCGGCTTCCGGCGAGCGCTCGTCGGCGCGGCGCTCATGAGCGGATGCCTGCTCGCAAGCTACGGCTTTTTCAGAGCGTCGACGCCTGCTCTTCTGATGATGAGCGTGCTGCTCGTCAGCGGCTTCGTCAATTCGCTGCAGTTCACCGCCCTCAACGCCATTGTCTACGCCGAAACGAATCCTGCAGAGATGAGCCGCGCGGTCAGCTTCGCCTCGGTCGCGCAGCAATTGTCGCTGAGCCTCGGCATCGCCGCGGGCGCGGCGGCCTTACAAGGCTTTGCGCGGCTCTATCCCGCCGCCGGGGTTTTCTCCCCGGCGAGCTTCAACTTTGCCTTCATCGCGATGGGCTCGCTAGCCGTCCTGTCGGCGGCGATCTTCGCGCGTCTGCCAGCCGACGCCGGGGCGGAGCTGACGGGCCGCCGCGCGACGCCGGACGCCGAGGCGGCGCACTGACCGGGCTCAGTCTGACCCCGGCTTGCCGCGAAATCCGGTCGCCAGCACGTACAGCTCGGAGGAATCGGCGCGGCTCGCCTGCGGCTTGACGTGGCGCACCACGGCGAAATCGCGCTTCAGCCGCGCCAGCAGTTCTGCCGCGGCGCCGCCCTGGAACACTTTGGCCAGAAACGCCCCGCCCGGCGCCAGCGCCTGGAAGGCGAAATCGGCGGCGAGCTCGACGAGGCCGACGATCCGCAGATGGTCCGTCTTCCTATGACCGGTGGCGTTCGCCGCCATGTCCGAGAGCACGACGTCGGCCTTGCCCCCGAGCCAGTCCATCAGCAGCTCCGGCGCCGCCGGATCGAGGAAATCCATCACCTTGAATTCGGCGCCGCGGAGCGGCTCGACCGGCAGGAGATCGATGCCGATGATGCGTCCCCTGCCTTCGGCGGAGCCGATGCGCTGCGCCGCCGCCTGCGACCAGCCGCCCGGGGCGGCGCCAAGGTCGACGATTTTCTGCCCGCTCTTCAGAAAATGATAGCGCTCGTCGATTTCGATCAGCTTGAACGCGGCCCTCGACCGAAACCCCTCCTGCTTGGCGCGGGCCACATATGGATCGTTCAGCTGTCTCTGCAGCCAAAGGGTTGAGGAGAGGGAGCGCTTGGCCGCCGTCTTCACCCTGGTCTTGAGAGAACGGCCGCCCTCTCGGCCGGATCTCGCTCGGGTTCCAGTCATCGCGGCGCGCGCGCGGCGAGCCGGTCGGCGTTGATCATCTGCATCAAAATGCCCTCGCGCAGGCCGCGGTCGGCGATGCGCACGCGCTCGGCCGGAAAAGCGCGGCGGATCGCTTCGAGAATAGCGCAGCCGGCAAGCACGAGATCGGCGCGTCCGACTCCGATGCAGCCATTCGTCGCGCGCTCGGCATAGCTCATCCGGCGCACCGAAGCGACGGCGTCGCTGACCTCCTCGCTCGACATCCAGAGCCCGTCGACACGGCGGCGGTCGTAACGCGGAAGCCCGAGAAAAACGCCGGCGATCGTCGTCACCGTCCCCGAGGTGCCAAGCAGATGGAAGTTGCGGCAGCGGCGCTCCGCGCCAACGCGGGCCACGAACTCCGCCAGCGCCTCGGACACGTGAGTGACCATCGCCTCGAAAGTGGCGTCGGATACGTCGAGCCCGCCGAATCTCTCGGCGAGCGTGACGACTCCGAGCTTCAGCGAGACCCAGGAGCGCACCCGATCGCCCAACGCCCCATCGACGCCATGGCGCTTGGCGCCCGCTCGGCTGAGCCAAACGATCTCCGACGAGCCGCCGCCAATGTCGAAGAGAACGACGCCTGCGGCGGCGGCGTCGGCGAGCGAGACGGAGCCCGCCGCCGCGAGATAGGCCTCTGTCTCACGATCGACGATTTCGAGATCAAGGCCGGTCGCGTCCTTGACGCGCTTTAAGAATTCGAGGCCGTTTGCCGCCGACCGGCAGGCCTCGGTGGCGATGAGCCGCGCGCGGGCGACGCCGCGCGCCTCGATCTTGGTTTGGCAGATTCTGAGCGCGCCGATGGTGCGCTCGATGGCGGCGACGCTGAGGCGCCCGGTCCGCGACAGACCTTCCCCGAGGCGGACGATGCGCGAAAAGGAATCGATAACGCGAAAGCCCGCCGCTCCGGCCTCCGCCTGGGCGGGCCGCGCGATCAACAGCCGGCAATTATTGGTGCCAAGGTCGAGCGCAGCGTAGACTCGCTCGCCCGGCCGGACGCCGCACCGCTCCTGCGGCGCGGGCCGCCGTGCATGTTGCGGCTGCGGGCGCTCCCAGATCCCGGCGTCCGCGGCGCTGATCGTCGACGCCGCCCGTTCATAGACGTCACGATGGGCCGATGCCGGTGGTCCATCCAATCGTGATTGGGCCATATCCGTCATGTCCAATGGTCCCAACTCGCGCTCCCATGCGCTGGACGGCCGGCCCAAGCCATTCCCTCTGCGGCTCAGTGTAACAATGGGTTGATCAAACGCCAAGCGCCGCCGTCGGCGCTTTTGACGGAGTTTTCAGCGCCCACGCGGATGCGCCGACCGATAGGCCTCGACGAGCCGGCCGCCGTCGACCGCGGCATAGATCTGCGTCGTCGACAGCGAGGCGTGGCCGAGCAGTTCCTGGATGGCGCGCAGTTCGCCGCCGCGGCCAAGGAGGTGAGTGGCGAAGGAATGGCGCAGCGCGTGCGGCGTCGCGCTGTCGGGCAGTCCGAGCGCTCCGCGCAGCCGCTCGACCGTCAGCTGGATGATCCGTGGCGACAGCGGGCCGCCCTTGGCGCCCACGAAGAGCGGCCGGTCGGGCGCCAGTGCGTAAGGACAAAGCTCAAGATAGTCCTCGATCGCGCGCCTGACGGGCGCGATCACCGGCGCTTCGCGAACCTTTTGGCCCTTGCCCAGCACTCTCACAAAATCCCGGCCGCCAAGGGGAGCGTCGCAGCGGCGGATCGCGAGGGCCTCGGAAATCCGCAAGCCGGCGCCATAGAGAAGGCTCAAAACCGCAGCGTCGCGGGCGAGAATCCAGGGCGGCCGGTTTTCCCCCGCCCGCGCAGCGGGGCGCGTCGTCTCGCAGGCGGCCTCCTCGCTCAAGGGGCGCGGCAGGCGGCGCGCGGCTTTCGGTGCGCGCACCGCGCGGAGCGCCGCGCTCTGGCCGAGGCCGTTGCGCTCGAGATGACGGGCGAAGGAGCGAAGGCCGGCAAGCTGGCGCAGAAGCGAACGGTTGCCAACCTCCGCCGCTCTCCGCGCGGCGAGAAAAGCGCGCAGATCGCCGGGAGAAAGATCGCGAATCGTCGCAACAGAAGGGGTCGCGCCGAAATGGACCTCGGCGAATGTCAGGAACTGGCGCAAGTCGCGCGCGTAGGATTGAAGCGTGAGGCTCGCCGCGCGGCGCTCGCCCACGAGGTGGGCGAGCCAGCCACGGGCCAGTTCCGCAAGCTCGCCATCAGCATGAGCAAATGGCGGCAAGCTATTGGTGCACAAGGCGTCATCTGGCTCGCCTCTGTGCGGCGCCGCGGCCATGCTCACGCCTCAAATTCAAGATGTTGGAATGGAAGCGCCGCAAGGCGATCTGCAGTCAGCGACCGGCCTTGACCGCCGCGACGGCCTTGCTGAGCAATTCGTCGAGCTCGCGTCGTAGCTGGTGGTCGGACTGCTGAACGCCAGCCTTGTCGAAATCGGCGCGGACCCTCTTGAAGGCGCCGTCGGCGTCATTGACGTCGGCCTCGACGACCGAATTGGCGTAACCCTCCGCGTCGGCCCCGGATTTTCCGAGTTTTCCAGCGGCCCAAAGCCCGAACCATTTGTCGCGGCGGGCGATCGCCCGGAACTTCTGATGCTCGTCATGGGCAAGCTGGGCTTCAAATGCCTGTTCGCGTTTGTCAAAGGTCGTCATCGCATCCCCGTTCTGGGCGATAATGAAGCTTCGCCCTGAGCTTATACATAAAAGTAGCACGCTTTCTTGAAAAGGCCATGGTCGCGTAGGAAAGGTGAGCGCAGAGGGGAGCAAAGAGGGTCAATTTCTTTTTCTGTATCCGCCGCCGGATGTCTGCTAGAAGGCGCTCGTCGGACTCATGTGGGGAATCATTTTCAGCGTTATCTCAAAGCGTTGAGTCGATCTGCGCGCCTCAAGCCCGCGCGGGCGACGGATTTTGCGCCTGGGTTGTCCGCCGGACCGGAATGCGTGTAAGACCAGCCGACGCCGCGGCAGCGCCTCGACCCGATTTTACTCCTTCCGCGAGCTGAACAGCGTGGCTGTTCGGACGTGGGCCCAGGACGTTCACAGGAGCCACGGCCGCCAATGGACCCTCTCAAGCCACGGTTAATCCCAATGAACCGCCGCCGGCGCATTTATGAAGGCAAGGCCAAGGTCCTCTATGAAGGGCCCGAACCCGGCACTCTCATCCAGCACTTCAAAGACGACGCCACGGCCTTCAACGCCAAGAAGCATGAGGTCATCGACGGCAAGGGCGTCCTCAACAACCGCATTTCGGAATTTGTTTTCCAGAACCTCAATGACATTGGGGTGCCGACGCATTTCATCCGCCGTCTCAACATGCGCGAGCAGCTGATCCGCGAAGTCGAGATCGTGCCGCTCGAAATCGTCGTGCGCAATGTCGCCGCGGGATCGCTCGCGACGCGCCTCGGCATCGAGGAAGGCACGCAGCTGCCGCGTTCGATCATCGAGTTCTATTATAAGAATGACGAGCTCAACGATCCGCTGGTCTCGGAAGAGCACATCACCGCATTCGGCTGGGCGAGCCCGCAGGAAATCGACGACATCATGGCGCTCGCCATAAGGGTCAATGATTTCCTGACCGGCCTCTTCCTCGGCGTCGGCATTCGCCTCGTCGACTTCAAGATGGAATGCGGCAGGCTGTGGGAAGGCGACATGATGCGCATCGCCGTGGCCGATGAGATCTCCCCGGACTCGTGCCGCTTGTGGGACATCAAGTCGAACGACAAGCTCGACAAGGACCGCTTCCGCCGCGATCTCGGCGGGCTTGTCGAGGCCTATACCGAAGTTGCGCGCAGGCTCGGAATTCTGCAGGAGAACGAACAACCCCGCGCGAGCGGGCCGAAACTGGTGCGCTGAGAACGGATGCAGAATTTCCGGGCCGCGCGATCGAGAGCGTCCTGGAGAAGATGCACTGAACAAGGAAGACACGCCGAATCTCAAAGAGGCACGGTCGCTCCGCGATCGCGCCTCTTGGCCGAGGCCCGGCTCGCAGGAGCCCATGGCGAAGCCTTTGCGTCGGAGGCCCTAACCTCCCGCGCAATGGCTCTTCCGGACGAAACCCGCGGATTTCGCGCCGCGGATCGGACCGGCGGGCACGATTTGCGGCTCGCCGCAGATCGAACTTCGCGGAGGCTTCGGCCTCCGTTTTTCTTTGCCGCGGAGACGCTCGGCGGGACGCCGGGACGGAATGACAGTACGCAGGAGCGAGGATCAGGAGCAATGAAGGCAAGGGTCTTCGTCACCTTGAGAAAAGGGATTCTCGATCCGCAGGGCAAGGCCATCGAAGGCGCGCTGAAGTCCCTCCATGTCGAGGGAATCAAGACCGTGCGGCAAGGCAAGGTGTTCGACGTTGAGCTCGACGCCGCCGATCGCGCCGACGCCGAAGGCCTTCTGCGCGAGGCTTGCGAGAAATTGCTCGCCAATCAGGTGGTCGAAGACTTTCAGCTCGAGATCCCTTGAGTTCGCACCCTACCGCCGACATCTCTGGTCGAACCCTCCATGAACGCCGCAATCATTCTCTTCCCGGGCTCCAATCGCGAGGGCGACGCTTCTCGCGCGCTCTCGCCGCATGGCGCGCCGAAAATCGTCTGGCACGGAGATAGCGAACTGCCGAGGGGAACCGATCTCGTCGTTCTGCCCGGCGGATTTTCCTATGGTGATTATCTGCGCTGCGGCGCCATTGCCGCCCATTCGCCGATCATGGCCGCCGTGCGCGCCCATGCGGAGCGCGGCGGCCTCGTGCTCGGCATCTGCAACGGTTTTCAGATTCTCGTCGAGTTCGGGCTTCTGCCCGGCGTCCTCATGCGCAATTCGGGCCTGCGCTTCATCTGCCGCATGCAGCATATCCGGGTCGAGCGCAGCGACACGCCTTTCGCCAACCGCTACGGGCAGGGCCAGGCGATCCGCGTCGCCATCGCCCATGGCGAGGGCAATTACGAGGCGGACCCGGAGACGATCGCGCGCATCGAGGGCGAGGGCCGCGTCGCCTTCCGCTACTGCAATGCGCAGGGCAAGCTCAGCAGGAGCGCCAATCCGAACGGCTCGACCAACGCCATCGCGGGGATTTATTCGGAGCGCTTCAATGTTCTCGGCATGATGCCGCATCCGGAAAATCTCGTCGATCCGCTGGCCGGCGGGACCGACGGGCGGGGGTTGTTCGAGAGCGTAAGCGCATGTTTCGAGGCCGCTTGATTGCTGTTTTCCTGGTCGCGGGGCGCCTTGCGCTGTGAAGCCAGCGCACATTGAGCCTCATGAAATTGCCACGCCACAGATAAATCCAGTTCCGTCATCGAGACGCCCGCATTGACGAAAAATTTCAGGCCCGGACGCTGGTTCTGGGCGTTTATGAAGCGATACCTATTGTTCACGCTCGCGACTATTGGAGCATGTCGGGCCTATTCCTGGCTTTTCGGCTATGATGCGGAAGTTCTGCGTTGGACGACAACGCATCGGCCGCTGACCGTGATAATATTAGCATGTTCGGCGGTGTTTTACGCCGTCTACGATCTCTTACAGGAGCAGGACAGATGATGCCCCTTCCTGTCGTTCTGGCTTGCGCCATTCTTATCGGATGGCCGCTTTTAAAGCTCGTGGCGACGCTCATATGCCGCCCGCAATGGCGGCGCGCAAGGATGTTGGCTGCGGACCTCAAATCAGATCAAAGCTACGGCGAAGCCGAACACGCCTCGATTGATCGCGCGATCGCGGAGGCGAGAGGCGAACCGCTTCAGATCCTTATGCCATTGTTCGTAGTTGCAGGCGGCGTCGCCTTCGCTTTCGCGCACCCGTTCAATTTTATCTCCAAAGATGAAACCCTGGACGCAGCAAACGCGAGACAGGAACTGATTGCGAAGCAGGAACTGGAGGAGTTGGAGTTAAGATTGCGCAAGCTCAGAATTGACCTTTCGCTTCCTCCCCGGCCGCCGCGCAACTCCCGATTGTGGAACGACAGTCGGTATGAGCGGTTGACCGCCTTGTCGTTTGAACTCTCATTGCTTCGCTACCCCGTGGCGTCGTTGCTCACCGGACTGGCGGCGCTCGCCGTGGCGCCCCTTATCTTCATGGCCGAGGGCCTGCGTGCGTCAGCGTGGCCCGTCGTGCGGCGCCTTATCCTTTCGTCAGCCTATTCCAGCCGGATTTTCGCTCGGTCCGTTGGAGTCATTTCTTGACAAGAATTGCTAACGACCGCCACCGTTCCCTGCCATCCGAAGAACCGGCGATCACCCCGGAGCTCGTCGCCGCCCACGGGCTGAAGCCCGACGAATATGAGAAGATCCTGGCTCTCATCGGCCGGGTCCCGAGCTTCACCGAGCTCGGGATCTTCTCGGCGATGTGGAACGAGCACTGTTCCTATAAATCCTCACGGCTGCATCTACGCGGCCTGCCGACCACGGCGCCCTGGGTGATCCAGGGCCCCGGCGAGAACGCCGGCGTCATCGACATCGGCGACGGCGAGGCCTGCGTCTTCAAGATGGAGAGTCACAACCACCCGTCCTACATCGAGCCCTTCCAGGGCGCGGCGACGGGCGTCGGCGGCATTCTGCGCGACGTCTTCACCATGGGCGCGCGCCCCGTCGCCTGCCTCAACCTTCTGCGCTTCGGCGCGCCGGAACATCCGAAAACCCGCCATCTCGTCAGCGGGGTCGTCGCCGGCATCGGCGCCTATGGCAACAGCTTCGGCGTGCCGACGGTCGGCGGCTCGACCGCCTTCCACCGCGGCTATGACGGCAACATCCTCGTCAACGCCATGGCGGTAGGCATCGCCCGCGCAGACGAGATTTTCTACTCGAAGGCGACCGGCGTCGGCAATCCGATCGTCTATCTCGGCTCGAAAACGGGACGCGACGGCATCCATGGCGCGACCATGGCCTCCGCCTCCTTCGAAGAAGACGCCGAAACCAAGCGCCCGACGGTGCAGGTCGGCGATCCCTTCACCGAAAAGCTACTCCTCGAAGCTTGCCTCGAGCTGATGGCGACCGGCGCCGTGATCGCGATCCAGGACATGGGCGCGGCGGGGCTCACTTCCTCCGCGGTCGAAATGGGCGCCAAGGGCGATCTCGGCATCGAGCTCGATCTGGACGCCGTGCCATGCCGCGAAGAAGGCATGAGCGCCTATGAAATGCTGCTCTCGGAAAGCCAGGAGCGCATGCTGATGGTGCTCGATCCGGCGAAGGAGGCGCAAGCGAAGGCCGCTTTCGTCAAATGGGGGCTCGATTTCGCCATTGTCGGCACGACGACGGACACGCTGCGCTTCGTCGTCAAGCACGGCGGCGAGGTCAAGGCGGACCTGCCGATCAAGGAGCTCGGCGACGCCGCGCCGCTTTATGACAGGCCGCATGTCGCAACGCCCAAGCGATCGCCGATCGATGCCGCCATGGTCGCGCCGCCAGTCTCGAACGCCGAGGCGCTGCTGCGCCTCATCGCCGCGCCGGACCTTTGCTCGAAGCGCTGGGTCTATGAGCAATACGATCATCTGATCCTCGGCAACACCATCCAGAGGCCGGGCGGCGACGCCGCCGTGATCCGCCTCGGCGACGGGCCGAAGGGCCTGGCGCTGACGACAGATGTGACGGCGCGCTACTGTGAAGCCGATCCCTTCGAGGGCGGCAAGCAGGCCGCCGCCGAAGCCTGGCGCAATCTCACCGCGACAGGCGCCCTGCCCCGCGCGGCGACGGACAATCTCAATTTTGGCAATCCGGAAAGACCCGAAATCATGGGCCAGCTCGTCGATTGCCTGAAGGGAATCGGCGAGGCCTGCCGCGCGCTCGATTTCCCGATCGTCTCAGGCAATGTCTCCCTTTACAATGAGAGCAGCGGCACGGGCATTCCGCCGACTCCCGCCATCGGCGGCGTCGGCGTCGTCGAGGACGTCGCCCGCACGGCCGGCATCGCGTTCAGGCGGCCGGAAGAAGCCATTCTGCTGATCGGAGAGACGCAGGGCTGGCTCGGGCAATCGATCTACCTGCGCGACATCTGCGGCCGCGAGGAAGGCGCGCCGCCGCCCGTCGATCTCGCCGCCGAGAAGCGCAATGGCGATTTCGTTCGCGGCCTCATCCACAGCGGCGCCGTCAGCGCGGTGCACGACGTTTCTGACGGCGGCCTTGCCGTCGCGCTTGCCGAAATGGCGATGGCGGGCGGCCTCGGCGCGACGATCGAGGCGCCGCGCACGGTTCTCCCCCACGCTTTCTGGTTCGGCGAGGATCAGGCGCGCTACATCGTCGCGACGGCGCCGGAGCGGGCGGAGGCCATTCTCGCTGACGCCCATGAAGCCGGCGTTCCGTGCCGCCGCATTGGCGAAACCGGCGGGCCGACATTGACCCTCGGCGAGGAGACCGCCATATTGTTGAGCGATCTTGTGGGGAACTTTGAAGAATGGCTCCCCGACTATATGGCCGGAGCGGCATAGGGTTTGCGATTGACGTCGCCTGGACGATCTATGCGCCAAGCTATGGCTGTGATATCGAGGACCTGACAATGCCCATGGAACCTGCTGACATTGAAAAGCTGATCAAGGCCGGCATTCCGGACGCGGAGATCGAACTCACCGATCTCGTCGGCGACAAGGACCATTGGGCGGCGACGATCGTCTCGTCTGAGTTCGTCGGGAAGACCAAGCTGCAGCAGCACCAGATCGTCTACAAGGCGCTCGGCGCGACCATGGGCGGCCCGCTTCATGCCTTGCAGCTCAACACCCAAGCGCCGAAATGAGAGTAAAAGGTTACCTGGAAGGATTTGGCCATGGCCATCAAGGATGAAATCCAAGCGACGGTCGACAGCAATGACGTGGTGCTTTTTATGAAGGGCACCAAGAATTTTCCGCAATGCGGCTTTTCGGGCCAAGTGGTCCAAATCCTGACATATCTCGACGTTCCGTTTAAGGATGTGAATTGTCTGGAAACGGACGAAATCCGTCAGGGCATCAAGGAATTCTCGAGCTGGCCGACGATTCCTCAGCTCTATATCAAGGGCGAGTTCATCGGCGGCGCCGACATCACCCGCGAAATGTTCCAGAGCGGCGAGCTCTCGACGCTTCTCGCCAGCAAGGGCATCCCCTGCAAGCAGCCGGCGAAGGCCTGAGCCTGCCGTTCAGCCTCGGCGGCGCTTCGGCTCTGAAGCGCCGTTTCTTCCTTTTTGCGCGCCTCAGCTCTTCGCCTGAGTAAGCAGCGCCAGCGCCTCCGGCGAATCCCATTGCGCCGGTCCCGCCATGACCCCGATGTCGCAGCCATTGGCGTCGATGAGGATGGTCGTCGGCAGGCCGAGCGCCTTGCCCGCTCCCTTCAACGTCTGGAACGCCTCCGCCGAAGGATCGGCGTAGAATGCGAGATTCTGGACGCCGATCTCTTTCCAGAACGCCTTCGGCCGGTCGAGCTTTGCCGTATCGATATTGACAGCGACGACGGTGAAGTCCTCTGTGCGCAGCTTGCCGGCGAGGCGGTCGAGCGCCGGCATCTCCTGCCTGCAGGGCACACACCAGGTCGCCCAGAGATTGAGGAGCACGGTCCGCCCCTTGAAATCGGCAAGACTCGCCGTCCCCCCGTCTGCGCCCGAAAACTTGAGCTCCGGCAGCGGCCGCGGATCGGTCGAGACCGAGAGCGCGGCGACCTCTCCATGCGCCAGCGGCGCGAGCGCTGCGGCCTTCGCCCGCGCGCCGGGACATTGCGCATCCGCCGCTTCCTTGCCGCCCGGCGCCTTCATCGCGTAAAGGACGAGAGCGAGCGCGACAGCCGCGGCGCCCGCAAGGACGAGCCGGCGCATCATGATCCGGCGCTTGAGGTTGGGGGCGGCTTGCGTCATGGGCTCAGTTCCAGCTTTCCTTCCGGGACGCCCTTCCGGCTTCTCTTCTCAAAGAGCGCAACGATATGAGCAATAAGATGTGGGGCGGGCGGTTCAAGAGCGGTCCCGACGCCATTATGGAGGAGATCAACGCCTCGATCGGCTTCGACTACAAACTCGCCATGCAAGACATCGCCGGCTCCAGGGCCCATGTCGCCATGCTGGCCGACGCCGGAATCGTGACGAAAGAGGACGCCGCCGCGATCGCCAAGGGACTAGCGGCAATCGAGAGCGAAATCGAGAGCGGGACATTCACGTTTTCGCGCGCTCTCGAAGACATCCATATGAATATCGAGTCGCGCCTTTCGGCGCTGATCGGACCCGCGGCGGGTCGCCTGCACACCGCGCGTTCGCGCAATGATCAGGTCGCGCTCGATTTCCGCCTCTGGGTACGCGACGCAATCGACGCGCTCGATCTCCAGCTTTATGACTTGCAGCAAGCGCTCGCCGAGAAGGCCCTGACCTATGCCGCGAGCGTCATGCCCGGCTTCACCCATATGCAGTCGGCGCAGCCCGTGACCTTCGGGCACCATCTGCTTGCCTATGTCGAGATGTTCGCACGGGACCGCTCCCGTTTCCGCGACGCGAGGGCGCGGCTCAACGAATGTCCGCTCGGCGCGGCGGCGCTCGCCGGCACCTCCTTTCCGATCGATCGCGCGGCGACCGCGCGCGCGCTCGGATTCGACCGGCCGACCGCCAATTCGCTGGACAGCGTGTCGGATCGCGACTTCGTCCTCGAAACCCTGAGCGCGGCTGCTATCGCCTCCATGCATCTTTCCCGCTTCGCCGAGGAGATCGTGCTCTGGTCGACGCCGCAGTTCGGCTTCGTGACACTCTCCGACAAATTCTCGACCGGCTCCTCGATCATGCCGCAAAAGCGCAATCCCGACGCCGCCGAGCTCGTGCGCGGCAAGGCCGGCCGGGTCATCGGCGCGCTGACGGGCCTACTCGTCGTGATGAAGGGCCTGCCGCTGACCTATTCGAAGGACATGCAGGAAGACAAGGAGGGCGCCTTCGACGCGTTGCAAACGCTGTCCCTCTGCATTGCCGCCATGACCGGCATGATCGCCGACATGGCGCCGCATCAAAAGCGCATGAAGGCCGCCGCAGGAACGGGTTATGCGACCGCGACCGACCTCGCCGACTGGCTCGTCAAGGTTCTCGGCCTGCCCTTCCGCGAGGCGCATCATGTCACGGGGCGTCTCGTCGGCGTCGCGGCTGCGCAGGACAAGGGCCTCGAAAAGCTCACGCTCGCCGAGATGCAGGCGGTCGAGCCGCGCCTCACCCAGGATGTTTTTGGGGTCCTCGGCGTCGACAAATCCGTGCGCAGCCGGACGAGCTATGGCGGAACGGCCCCGGCGAATGTCCGCGCGCAAGCCAAGCGCTGGCTCGCACGGCTGAAGAAAGACGCAGCGGCAAGCGCGAAAAAGTGAGCGCGAAAAGATGACCGCGCCTGCGCTCGACGGTCCCCGCGTCGCGCCTTTTGCGGGCGGCACGCCGGACAGCATCGTCGTGCTGCTGCACGGCATCGGCGCCAATGGCGACGATCTGATCGATCTCGGACGTTATTGGAGCCGGCTGCTGCCGCGGACGGAATTCATCTCGCTCGACGCGCCCTCCCCTTGCGATTTCGCGCCCGGCCGGCGGCAATGGTTCAGCGTCGCCGACCGCACGCCTTCTGTGCTGTTCGAAGGCGCGCGCGCGGCCGCGCAAATTCTCGATCCCTGCCTCGACGCGCTGCTCGACGAACGCAGCCTTGGCGCGGACCGGCTGGCGCTCGCGGGCTTTTCCCAGGGTGCGATGATGGCGCTGCATGTGGGCCTCCGGCGCAAGCAGCAGATTGCCAGTATCGCCGCCTTTTCCGGCGCATTGCGCGGCGGCGAGCTTCTTCATGCCGAGATCAGGAGCAGGCCGCCAGTGCTGCTGATACACGGAGAGGAGGACGGCGTCGTGCCTTTCGCGTCGATGGCGCAGGCGAAGGCGGTTCTCGAGGCGGAGGGGGTCCGCGTGACGGCGCTGGCCCGGCCGGGCCTCGGCCATGCTATCGACGAGGTGGGGCTTGCCGCCGCCGGAGCCTTTTTGCGCGAGACCTTATCGGTCGCGAAAGCCTAGCGGCCGCGTCACTCCTTCGGCAGCACCATTTTCGGCAGGAAACCGCGCCCGTCGGAAACAAGGAAATTCCACAGGGTCTTCGCCGCCGGCGAAAGCTCGCGATTGCCGGGGCGGACTGCAAACCACTGGCGGATGATCGGCATGCCGACGACGTCGAGGACGGCGAGCCGGCCTTCGGCGACTTCCGCCTCGATCGTATGCGCCGAAATGAGCGTCAGACCGAGCCCCGCCATCACGGCCTGCTTCACCGTCTCATTGGAGCCGATCTCGATATGCACGCGCGGCGGCGGCAGGAACATGCCGGCAAAGAAGGAATCGAAGATGGCGCGCGTGCCAGAGCCCTCTTCGCGGATGATGAACCCTTCATGACAAAGTTCGGCCTTCTCTATTGCGGCGCGTTTAGCCATGCTGTGATCGGGCGGAGCGATCACGACCTGAGGATGAGGGCCGAAGATTTCGCTGAAGACTGGAAACTCGGCGGGCGGGCTCCCCATCAGCGCCATATCGACAGAATTATCGCGCAGGGCGGCGACGATCCTCGCGCGATTGCCGACGGTAACGGTGATCTCGATGCGCGGATTGCCTCGCGCGAAAGCGGCAATGAGCCGCGGCGCGAAATATTTCGCGGTGGAGGCGACGCCTATTGTGACGCGGCCGGCGTGCTTGTCGCGATGCGCCGAAAGCGTGACCTTGAGTTCGCCGAGCGCCCTGTCGATGCGCATGGCGATATCGACCACCTCCTGTCCGGCGGTGGTCAAGCGCAGCCGGCCGCCGGCGCGATCGAACATGGCGATGCCGACGTCGTCCTCGAGCAGCTTGATCCGCGAAGTCAGCGCCGCAGCCGTCACGTTGAGATCGTCGGCGGCGGCGGCGATGGTTCCGCTTCGGGCGACGGCGACGATGGTTTCGAGATGCTTCAAGGTCAGGCGGCGCATCGTGTCTCTAGCGGCTGTTAGGGATTAGGTAACGATAAAATCTGAGGTTTACGGGATGGTTAAGCCTCGCAAACCTTACCCGTCCGATGTTTCGGACGATGAATGGGCGCTGGTCGCGCCCTATCTCATGCTGCTTCCTGAGGCGAGCGGTCAGCGCGCCTATCCGCTGCGCGAGGTGTTCGACGGCCTGCGTCACATCGTGAAAGCCGGCTCTTGGCCATCTCTTGGTCATCTCTTGACTCTCCACGTCACGCCGGCCGGCGCCGACGACCGCGAGTCGGCCACATGGCCGAAGCCGTCAAGGCGGCGATCGACGAGAGCGTCGAGATCGCCTTCGTCGATCAGGGCCATGCGGGGGAAAGGCCAGCCGTCGCAGCGGCCGAACACGGCATAAAGCCGGCGGTCGTGAAGCTGCCTGAAGCCAAGCGCGGCTTCGTCCCGCTTCCGCCTCGTCAAAGACTATGAGCGCCGCGCCGCAACCCTCGCAAACCTGCATCTCGTCGCCTTCGTCCGCATCATGCTCAAAAACGCCGCTCTCCTCGCACCCGGTCCCTAACAGCCTCTGAAGAGTTCGTCACGGGGGGCTCAATTATATTCGCTTTTATTTCGGGCGGCTTTCGGCGATAACGCTGAAATCAAATGCGGAAAGAGGCGCCATGCCAAGGATTTCTGGGGCTGAGGAGTTTGACGCCTATTTGGAGCGCGCCGTCGCCGCGGAGGCGAATTTTGCGGCCGCCGCGCTTACGCTTGCCGAAATCGCCGCCGCCGCCGTGAAAATGTCCGATCTCATTGGACTTGGCCAGCTTTACGGGCGCCTCGGCGCCAGCCGCGGCAGCACCAACACCGACGGCGACGTTCAAAAGGAGCTCGATGTCCTGGCGAATGAAATGTTCGTCGAGGCGTTGCGCCGCGCTCCCGTGCGCGCAACCGTGTCGGAGGAACTGCCGGACGCCCTGCTGCTCGACGAGTCCGCCTCCATCGTCGTCGCCATGGACCCGCTCGACGGGTCGTCGAACATTGACGCGAACGTCTCGATCGGCACCATTTTCTCGATCCTGCCGACGCTCGCCGGCGCGAGCGGCCTCGAGGCGCATTTCCTGCAGCCCGGAAGCGCGCAGATCGCCGCGGGCTTCGTGATTTATGGCCCGCAAACGTCCATCGTCTTCGCGCTTGGCCGGCGTCCGGTCGAGATCTTCACCCTCGACCGCAGCGACGGGCGCTTCTACCATGCCGCGACCGCGGGGCCGATCCCGAAAGAAACCGGTGAATATGCGGTCAACGCCTCGAATTACCGGCACTGGGAGCCTTCGATCCGCGCCTTTGTCGAGGATTGCGCGCACGGCGTGGACGGGCCGATGAAGCGCAACTACAACATGCGCTGGGTCGCCTCCCTCGTCGCCGAGGCCTATCGCATCCTTTTGCGCGGCGGCATCTTTCTGTATCCGGGCGACCGCAGGCCCGGCTACGCCGATGGCCGGCTGCGGCTCCTCTATGAGGGCGCCCCCATCGCCTTCCTCGCCGAGCGCGCGGGCGGCGTCGCGACCGACGGGCTCGGGCGCCTGCTCGACGTCGTGCCGACCGCCATTCATCAACGCACGCCTCTCGTTTTCGGTTCGGCGGATCCGGTGCGGCTCGTCGCTCGCTACCGCTCGGATCCGCACGCCTCTGCCGAGCGCGCTCCATTGTTCGGCGCGCGTGGCCTCATTCGCGGCTAGGCTAAAAACAACGGGAGAGGCAGGGTGACCGGTTCCTTAGAAGCGCAATCGCGCTTTCAGGCGCAATTGCGGAGAGCCACAGCATTTCCGGCAGGATCGCCAAGCGTCTTCGAACGTCGGGAATTGCGGTCAACAGGATCGGTAGACAGGGGGCGGCTTTCCGGCGAAGCTAAAAAGCAAGACTTTCTCCGCCCATTCGCGTTGGGTTTCGGCATTCGTCAGTAGAGAGCTGGAGACCATGTCGGTCAGATATCCGATCATTTCGGTCACGGGTTCGTCAGGGGCCGGCACGACGTCCGTCAAGCGCACATTCGAGCAGATCTTCCGGCGCGAGGGCATCAACGCCGCCTATATCGAGGGCGACGCCTTCCATCGCTACGACCGCGCCGAAATGCGCCAACACATGGCCGAGGAGGCGGCCAAGGGCAACCAACATTTCAGCCACTTCGGGCCTGACGCCAATCTACTCGAGGAACTCGAGGAGGTGTTCGCAAGCTATAGCGCGCGCGGGACGGCGAAGACCCGGCATTATGTCCATGACGAAACGGAAGCCGCGCTCTACGGCTCCCCGCCGGGAAGCTTCACCGAGTGGAAGCTTCTGCAGATGCACAGCGACCTCCTCTTCTATGAAGGCCTGCACGGCGCCGTCGTCACCGACAAGGTCAACATCGCCCGCCACGCCGATTTGAAGATCGGGGTCGTTCCTGTGATCAATCTCGAATGGATCCAGAAGATCCATCGCGACCGCGCCGACCGCGGCTATACGACCGAAGCGGTGATGGACACGATCCTGCGCCGGATGCCGGACTACGCGCGCTACATCTGCCCGCAATTCACCGAGACCGACATCAACTTCCAGCGGGTTCCGACGGTCGACACCTCGAATCCGTTCACCGCGAGATGGATCCCGACCGCCGACGAGTCCATGGTCATCATCCGTTTCGCAAAGCCGGCCGGCATCGACTTTCCCTATCTGCATTCCATGATCCGCGACAGCTTCATGTCGCGCGCCAATTCGATCGTGATCCCCGGCAACAAGCTTGACCTTGCCATGCAACTGATTTTAACCCCGTTCATTCTTGCGCTTGTCGAGCGAAGAAGGCGGCTAACTCATGGACGAAAAATTGATGAACGCGCCGGCGAGAGCTTTTAAAAGCGCCACCCACGCCGAAATGGCCAATGCCATCCGCGCTCTGGCCATGGACGCCGTGGAGAAGGCCAATTCCGGCCATCCCGGAATGCCGATGGGCATGGCCGACGCCGCGACCGTTCTGTTCACGCAATTCATGAGATTCGATCCCGCCGCACCGGCGTGGCCTGACCGCGACCGCTTCGTGCTGTCGGCCGGGCATGGCTCGATGCTGCTCTATTCCCTGCTCTATCTGCTGGGCTACCCCGGCATGGACATCGGCGAGATCAAGCGCTTCCGCCAGCTCGATTCGAAGACGCCGGGCCATCCCGAATATGGCCATACCATCGGGGTCGAGACGACGACCGGCCCGCTCGGCCAGGGCCTCGCCGCCGCTGTCGGCATGGCGATCGCCGAAAGGCTGCTCGCCGCCCGCTACGGCTCCGAGATCGTCGACCACCGCACCTATGTCATCGCCGGCGACGGCTGCCTGATGGAGGGCGTAAGCCACGAAGCGATCTCGCTCGCCGGCCATCTTCAGCTCGCGAAACTCATCGTTCTTTGGGACGACAATGGCATCAGCATCGACGGCAAGGTTTCGCTCGCCGATTCGACCGATCAGCTGAAGCGTTTCGAGGCCGCCGGCTGGTCCGCCTCGCGCGTCGACGGACTGGACGCCGATGCGGTCGCCGCGGCGCTGGCCGCTGCGCAAAACTCGACGAAGCCCGTGCTCATCGCCTGCAAGACGACGATCGGCTATGGCGCGCCGACAAAGGCGGGCACGCATGCGGCGCATGGCGCGCCGCTCGGCAAGGAGGAGATCGCCGGCGCCCGCGCCGCCCTCGGCTGGAGCGCTCCGCCCTTCGAGATCCCCGAGAACGTCTGCCAAGCCTGGAGCGAAGCGGCGCGGCTTGCCGCGAGAAGTCATGCCGACTGGACTGCGCGCCTCGAAAAGCTCGACGCGGCGGCGCGGGCTCGCTACGACGCCGATCTTAGCGGCGCGCTCGAGCCGGCGGTCAGCGCCGCGTTCGAAGCGTTCAAGAAAACCGCGAGCGAAAGCGGCGCCGCCCAGGCGACCCGCATATCGTCGCAGAAGCTGCTCGATAAGCTCGCGCCGGCGCAGCCCAATCTCATCGGCGGATCGGCCGATCTCACAGGCTCCAACAACACCAAGGCCGCCGACATGAAGGTGGTCTGCCCGGGCGATTTCTCCGGCCGCTATTTTCACTATGGCGTTCGCGAATTCGGCATGGCGGCGGCCATGAACGGCCTCGCTTTGCACGGCGGCGTCGTTCCTTATGGCGGAACTTTCCTCGTTTTCTCTGATTATAGCCGCCCGGCGATCCGGCTCGCGGCGCTTATGGGAATCCGCGTCATTCATGTGCTGACCCATGATTCGATCGGCCTCGGCGAAGACGGCCCGACGCACCAGCCGATCGAACATCTTGCGGCGCTGAGGGCCATTCCCAATCTCCTCGTCTTCCGCCCGGCCGACGCCGTCGAGACTGCGGAAGCCTGGGAGCTCGCCTTAAAAAGCGAAAAAACGCCTTCGGTCATCGCCCTCACGCGGCAGAACGTGCCTCTGCTGCGCAAGGAGCACACCAGCCAAAATCTGTTGGCGGCCGGCGGCTATGTCCTGCGCGCGCCGGAGGGCGAGCGCGACGTGACCCTGTTTGCGACGGGCTCTGAGGTTTCGCTCGCTGTCGGGGCCGCCGAACGCCTTGCGGAGGGGGGCGTCAAGGCGGCCGTCGTGTCGCTGCCGTGCTTCGAACTGTTCGCCAGGGCCCCCGCGGACTACCGCGCAAGCGTGATCGGGACCGCGCCGCGGGTCGGGATCGAAGCCGCCATCCGGCAGAGCTGGGACATAGTGCTGCGGCCGGAAGACGGCTTCATCGGCATGTCGTCATTCGGCGCCAGCGCTCCAGGCGGCGACCTCTTCAAGAAATTCGGCGTCACGATGGAGGCGATCGTCGCCGAGGTCCATGCGCTGCTCGCGGCGCGAAAGTAAGGGATGGCGCTGCTCGCGGCGCGAAAGTAAGGGATGGCGCTGCTCGCGGCGCGAAAGTAAGGGATGGCGCTGCTCGCGGCGCGAAAGTAAGGGATGGCGCTGCTCGCGGCGCGAAAATAAAGAAAGCCGCCGCTGCATGGCGTCAGAACGGCGGGCGACTGGGGGATCGGCCGTTGCGGGCAGCGATCGCGGCGGGCATCGAAGCCAAGATGGCCTTGCCGGGTTGACCCACGGCGAAGCCTCGGTTTTCAACATTCGTCGGAGATTTGACCCATGGCCCGAATTACGCTTCGTCAGCTGCTCGACCACGCGGCTGAACACGACTATGGCGTTCCCGCCTTCAACATCAATAATATGGAGCAAGGCCTCGCGATCGTCGAGGCGGCGGCCGCTGTCGACGCGCCGGTCATCATCCAGGCGAGCCGCGGCGCGAGAGCCTATGCCAACGACATCATGCTCGCCAAGATGATCGAGGCGCTGATCGAAATGTATCCCGACATTCCGATCTGCATGCACCAGGATCATGGCAATGGCGAAGCGACCTGCCTCAGCGCGATCCAGTACGGCTTCTCCTCCGTCATGATGGACGGCTCGCTCGAAGCCGACGCCAAGACGCCGGCGTCTTACGACTATAATGTCGCGATCACCGCCAAGGTCGCCGAATTCGCCCATCTCGTCGGCGCTTCCGTCGAAGGCGAGCTCGGCGTCCTCGGCTCGCTCGAGCATGGCTCGGGCGAACAGGAAGACGGCCATGGCGCCGAAGGCAAGCTCAGTCGCGAGCAGCTGTTGACCGATCCGGACCAGGCGGTCGATTTCGTGATGCGCACCAAGGTCGACGCGCTCGCGATCGCAATGGGCACATCGCACGGCGCCTATAAATTCTCGCGCAGGCCCGATGGCGAGATCCTTTCCATGAAAGTCATCGAAGAGATCCACGCCAAACTGCCGAATACCCACCTCGTCATGCACGGCTCCTCCTCGGTGCCCCAGGACCTGCAGGATATTTTTAACGCCAATGGCGGCGCCATGCGCCAGACCTTCGGCGTGCCGGTCGAGGAGATCGTGCGCGGCATCAAGCATGGCGTGCGCAAGGTCAATATCGACACGGACTGCCGCCTTGCGATTGCCGGCCAGCTCCGCCGCGTCGCGACCGAGCACAAGGACGAGTTCGATCCGCGCAAGTTTTTGAAGCCCGCGATGGACGCCATGCGCGCCGTCTGCAAGCTGCGCCTCGAACAATTCGGCACGGCCGGCCACGCCTCGCAAATCAAGGTGCTGCCGATGTCCGCAATGGCCAAGCGTTATGCTTCCGGCTCGCTCGATCCGCGGGCGACGCTGCAGCGCTCCGCGGCGGAATAGCGCGTCTCGGCGAAGCGAGCCTCGGCGCGAAGGAGGAACTTGAATGACCGGCTCAAAAGCCACGCAGGACCGCTCCCGCTATTCCGCGGGAGTGATGGAATATCGCGAAATGGGCTACTGGCAGCCGGATTACGTTCCAGGCGACACCGACATCATTGCCTGTTTCCGCGTCACGCCGCAGGACGGCGTCGATCCGATCGAGGCTTCGGCGGCGGTCGCGGGCGAATCCTCGACCGCGACATGGACCGTCGTCTGGACCGACCGTTTGACCGCCTGCGAGAAGTACCGGGCGAAGTGCTACCGCGTCGATCCCGTGCCCAATGCGCCCGGCTCCTACTTTGCGTTCATCGCCTATGAGCTCGATCTCTTCGAGCCGGGCTCGATCGCAAACCTCTCCGCCTCGATCATCGGCAATGTCTTCGGCTTCAAGCCGCTGAAGGCGTTGCGTCTCGAGGACATGCGCTTTCCCGTCGCCTATGTGAAGACCTTCCAGGGGCCTGCGACCGGCATCGTCGTCGAGCGGGAGCGGCTCGACAAATTCGGCCGCCCGCTGCTTGGCGCGACGGTGAAACCAAAGCTCGGACTGTCCGGACGCAACTATGGCCGCGTCGTCTATGAGGCGCTGAAAGGCGGTCTCGACTTCACGAAGGACGACGAGAACATCAACTCGCAGCCGTTCATGCATTGGCGTGAGCGCTTCCTCTATTGCATGGAGGCGGTCAATCGCGCGCAGGCGGCGACGGGCGAGGTCAAGGGCACCTATCTCAACGTCACCGCCGCCACCATGGAAGACATGTATGAGCGCGCGGAATTCGCCAAGGAGCTCGGCTCGGTCGTCATCATGATCGACCTCGTGATCGGCTATACGGCGATCCAGTCGATCGCCAAATGGGCGCGCAGAAACGACATGATCCTGCATCTGCATCGCGCCGGCCATTCCACCTACACGCGGCAGAAGGCGCATGGCGTGTCTTTCCGGGTCATCGCGAAGTGGATGCGGCTCGCCGGAGTCGATCACATTCACGCCGGCACCGTGGTCGGCAAGCTCGAAGGCGATCCAAACACGACGCGCGGCTATTACGACATCTGCCGCGAGGACTTTAATCCGCAGCAGCTCGAACACGGGATCTTCTTCGATCAGCACTGGGCGTCGCTGAACAAGCTGATGCCGGTCGCCTCGGGCGGCATCCACGCGGGGCAGATGCACCAATTGCTCGATCTTCTCGGCGAGGACGTCGTGTTGCAATTCGGCGGCGGCACCATCGGCCATCCAATGGGGATTGCGGCCGGAGCGACGGCGAACCGCGTCGCGCTCGAGGCGATGATCTTCGCCCGCAATGCGGGGCGCGACACGCTCGCCGAAGGGCAGACGATTCTCGAGGAGGCGGCGCGCAGCTGCACGCCGCTGAAGCAGGCGCTCGACGTCTGGCGCGACGTCTCCTTCAATTATGCGTCTACGGATTCGCCGGATTTCGTCCCGACCGCCACGCCCGCCTATTGAAGGAATCGACAATGCGCATCACGCAGGGCTGCTTTTCCTTTCTGCCCGATCTGACCGACGACCAGATCAAGACCCAGGTGCAATATTGCATCGACAAGGGATGGGCGGTGAACCTCGAATATACCGACGATCCGCATCCGCGAAACACCTATTGGGAGATGTGGGACCTGCCGATGTTCGACATCAAGGACGCCGCCGGCGTGATGCTCGAGCTCGACGCCTGCCGTAAAGCGCATGGCGGGCGTTATTACATCCGCCTTTCCGGTTTCGATGCGTCGCATGGTTGGGAGAGCGTGCGCATCTCCTTCATCGTGAGCCGGCCGAAGGAGGAGCCGGGCTTCAGGCTCGTGCGCACGGAAGGCCCCGGCCGCAATCAGATCTATTCGACGCAGTCCTATGCGGTCGACCGGCCGGAATCGGAGCGATACTAGAGCCCGACCCCCTGGAAGATGAGGCGGCGATGACTTCGAGCGATGATTCGGCGAACAACGGTCCTCTCATCGCCCCCGAGACGATCGACCTTCGCGCCGAATTGCGCGAAACTCACGTCGCCGAGGTGCTCGAGCAGCTCGACCGCGAGCTCGTCGGCCTCGCGCCAGTCAAGGCGCGCATCAGGCAGATCTGCGCTCTGCTGATCGTCGACAGGGTGAGACGCCGGCTCGGCTTCTCCGCCGAAACGCCGACGCTGCACATGTCATTCACCGGCAATCCCGGCACCGGCAAGACCACGGTCGCGCTGCGCATGGCGGAGATCCTGCACCGGCTCGGCTATATCCGCAAAGGCCATCTGGTCTCGGTGACGCGCGACGATCTCGTGGGCCAATATATCGGCCATACCGCGCCGAAGACGAAGGAAATCCTGAAGAAGGCCATGGGCGGCGTGCTGTTCATCGACGAGGCCTATTACCTCTACCGGCAGGAGAACGAGCGCGACTATGGCCAGGAGGCGATCGAGATCCTGCTTCAGGTGATGGAGAACCAGCGCGAGGATCTCGTCGTCATTCTTGCGGGTTACGGCGCACGCATGGATCAGTTCTTCCGCTCCAATCCGGGTTTTCGCTCGCGCATCGCCCATCACATCGATTTTCCGGATTACGCCGACAACGAATTGATGGCGATCGCAAGGACCATGCTCGCCGCGCAGAACTACAAGTTCAGCCCCGAAGGCGCGAAGGCCTTCGAGGCCTATATCGCCGCACGCCGGCGCCAACCTTTGTTCTCCAACGCGCGCTCGATTCGCAATGCGCTCGACCGGGCGCGCCTGCGCCACGCCAACCGCTATTTCGAGCAGGACGGCCCTGTCCGCATCGAAGATCTGATGACGATCGACGCCGAGGACGTGCTGACCAGCCGCGTCTTCGCCGCCGACCAGACGTCCTGAGAAAGGCTGTGCCATGAACCTCGTTATTGCGCCCTCGATTCTCTCGGCCGACTTCGCCAAGCTCGGCGAGGAGGTGCGCGCCGTCGCGGCGGCGGGCGCGGACTGGATTCACGTTGACGTCATGGACGGGCATTTCGTTCCGAACATCACCATCGGCCCGGCGATCGTCGCGGCGCTCCGCCCGCATTGCGCCCTGCCCTTCGACGTTCATCTGATGATCGCCCCGTGCGATCCTTACCTCGCCGCCTTCGCCGAAGCGGGCGCCGATCTCATCGCGGTGCATGTCGAAGCGGGTCCGCATCTGCACCGCTCATTGCAGGCCATTCGCGCGCTGGGCAAGAAGGCCGGGGTCGTGCTCAATCCGGCGACGCCAGCGTCGAGCGTTCGCCATGTGATCGATCTCGTCGATCTCGTGCTCGTCATGTCGGTCAATCCGGGCTTCGGCGGCCAGGCCTTCATTCCGTCGGCGATCGACAAGATCGCCGAGCTCAAGGCCATGATCGGCGACCGTCCTATCCGCATCGAAGTCGACGGCGGAATCAATCCGGAGACCGCTGCGCTTGTCGCCGCCGCAGGCGCCGATACGCTCGTCGCAGGCTCCGCCGTGTTCAAGGGCGGACCGGATCATTACGCCGCAAACATCGCGGCGATCCGCGCCGGAGCCGCAAGAAACGCGCGCCGCGACGCCGCTTGAGAGACGGTTCGGGTCAAGGCGCAAATTGACTTTGTGGCAAGGACGCCCCTATAAGACCCGTTCCTTGCCCTGTCCGATCGTCTTGCCCACACCCGCCTTGCGGACGCCGGCGGCGCTATCGGCTTTTTGGGCAGCCCCCGGATTTGCGAAGGGATCGATAAGGTGAAGCGGACATATCAACCGAGCAAGCTCGTGCGCAAGCGCCGGCATGGCTTCCGGGCCCGGATGGCGACCGTCGGCGGGCGCCGGATCATCGCGGCTCGTCGCGCGCGCGGCCGCAAGAAGCTGTCCGCCTGAGCCAAAGCGGCCCCGATCGCGCCGCGGCGGCCTCGCCGCGGGCAAACCGGCAGGGCAATCGTGCAAGATCCTGCGCCCTCGCAACCGCCCTCGGCGGCGCCGCTGCGCCTCAAGCGACGGGCGGATTTTTTGCGTGCGGCGAAGGGCAGACGCTTCCACGCCAAAGGGTTCACCTTGCAGGCGGCGAGCCAGAGCGGCAGCGAGACTTCTGGCGCGGCCTCTCGTTTCGGCTTCACCGTTACGAAAAAGGTTGGAAACGCGGTCGTTCGGAACCGCATTCGCAGACGCCTCAAGGAAGCTCTTCGCATCGCCGGCGCTCTTCCGGCGCGGCCCGGCTGCGACTATGTATTCATCGCCCGCATCGAGGCCCTTCGGCTCGCATTTCTTGCGCTGCAGGCCGAGATCGTCCGAGCAATCGGCAGGATCGAGGGATCGGACGGAAGGCCGCCCCGCCGCAATAGGCCCAAAAGCGGCGACAGCCGCAACGCCGGACGGCCTAAGAGCAGCGAAGCCGTCTGATCTCGAATCGCGACGAGGGTTCCGCCCGCCTGCCAGGGACTGCGCCGACGGCGCCCGGAGCGACGCCAGGGGACTGCGCCAACGGCCTCGCAAGGCCCCCGCGGCGCCTGGCTCCGCCGTGTCCGCCTGATCTCGCCGGCCTCAACAAGCTCGCCCTCAAGCCCCGCGCGGCCGCCCTCGCCGCTTCTCCCCGCGCCAAGATCGACACGCCGGCGATCTTCGGGTGATCAAGTGATTTAAGATTTCGGACGGCTCGCGGCGCGAGTCCGTCCGAGTCTGCAGCCCTAAAGCAGAATGCGTTCCGACGGCATCCTGCTCTGCCGCGTTGTCAGAACGGCGCGTCGATGTCGACGACGTCGATCAGCTTATGATTGACGAACTCCTTGATGCCGAGGTCGATCAGCTCGCGGCCGTAGCCGGAACGGCGCACGCCGCCGAACGGCAGGTCGGCCTTGACCATCGTCGGATGGTTGATGAACACCATGCCGGTCGAGATCTTCTTGGCCACTTCCTCGCCTTTTTTGGTATCGGCGGTAAACACGGAGCCGCCGAGGCCGAACGGCGAGTCGTTGGCGATGCGGATGGCGTCATCTACGTCCTTCGCCCGGAACAGCATGGAGACCGGGCCGAAGAATTCCCAATGACGCGCCGGATTGTCATCGGCAATATTCGTCAGGATCGTCGGCTGCACGAAGGCGCCCTGATTGGGAACGCTGGGGCCGACCTCCGTCGCGGTCATGCCAAGGCCGACCGCCTCGCGGATCATGCCCTTGACCTCGTCGGCGGCGCCTTGCGACGACAGCGGGGCTAATGTGGTTTCGGCCTCGAAGGGATCGCCGGCGCGCAGGGCAGCCACGCCGGCCGTATAGCGCTCGACGAACTTGTCATAAAGCTCATCGACGACGATCACCCGCTTGGAGGAGCAGCAGACCTGCCCGGAGTTCCAGTGACGGCCGAAGACCGCCCATTTGCAGGCCTTCTCCAGATCGGCGTCGGCCAGCACCACGAAGGCGTCCGAGCCGCCGAGCTCCATGGTCGACTTCTTCAGCGCCTTGGCCGCCTGCGCGGCGACAATCGCGCCGGCCCCCTCAGAGCCGGTGAGCGCGACGCCATGGACACGCGGATCGTTGAGGATGAGCTCCACCTGTGATCGCGTAGCGTAGAGGTTCTTGAAGGCGCCCTCCGGCAGGCCGGCTTCGCGCATCAGCTTTTCGAACGCCGCGGCGCATTGCGGCACGTTGGAGGCGTGCTTGAGCAGCATCGTATTGCCGGCGGAGAGCTGCGGCGCGATGATGCGGGCGATCTGGTAGTAGGGGAAGTTCCAGGGCTCGATCGCGAGCAGCACGCCGAGCGGCTCATGCACGACGATCGCGTCGCCCTCGGCCGGATCGGACACGGAAAGCTTTTGCGGCTCGAGCAGCTTTTCGGCGTTCGCGACGTAATATTCGAAGATCCTGGCCGACAGCTCGACTTCCGCCTTCGCTTCAGCAAGCAGTTTGCCCATCTCGAGGGTGAGCAGCCGAGCGTAAGCGTCGTCTTCCTTGCGCAGGATGTCGGCCGCATTTTGCATGATCCTGGCGCGCTCGGCGAAGGAGGTCTCCTTCCATGACAGGAACGCGTTATGGGCGTTTCCGATGGCTTTCTCGACTTCGGCGTCGGTCGCATCGGGAAACGTCTTCAACACTTCGCCGGTATAAGGATTTGTAGTCGCATAGGCCATTATCAGCTCCTTTTTTTATTCGGTATAAGAGGAGGCCGTCTGACGGAGGTCCGGTCGCCGAGGGTGAATTTTCTCGACGATAAGCTTGTCCTCCATTTTTTATGGCTCGAACAGTGTCTAGACGGTGTCTAGTCTGTTGGTCGTACTGTGCGAGCCTGAAAGATCGGAGCCTCGATTCGGGCTCTGACGGCGCCCTGTCTTCCGTCGGTGGAAAGGATGCTCGTCGGGACAGGATCTGCGCGACATCCCTCGCGCGACGCAGCGTAGGGAGAAGCCAAGCGCTACGGCGTCAACCCGGACAAGAAGCGAGTTGCGCTCAGCTGGCTGCTGCAGGAAAGCCAATCGCTCAGAGCCATGCGAAAGCCCAGCGCCCTCGCAACCGCGCCCTTTAGAAGGTTGTGACTCTGTCCTCCGCGTCACAGGCCTCCGCCTCCTCGTCATCCTGATGGACCAGGGCGGGGGTGGTTGTGAGGCGGTGGCAGATCCCGGCTATGGTCAGGGACAGAAGAATGGGTCCGAGATTGCCGATCAGGGAGCCACGCACGAAGATGAACAGCCATCCGGCAACGGTCGCAACATAGGTCTGGCCGACCAAATCCCTGGTCATTTTGAAATGCATGAAGTAATCGTCGCACAATCTGACGAATAGCCCAAAAAGCAACGACAGAATGACGACGCCCGGCATGCCGAAGTCGACATAAAATTCAGATGGAAGAGGAGAAGAGATATTTATGAAAGGATAACCAAGGAACATTGCCGCTTCGCCGCCCGTCCCGATGCTCTTTTCGGGCCAGAAGTCGCGGGGAACGAAAAAGAGGATTGCCGACAGCAGATTGACGCCTCCCTTTGCGCCTTGCTGGTCATGCATTTCGACGACGTCGATCGTCGACTGCAGCCCGTCGAAATCGCCGCTGTCTATGTAATATTCGAGGGGAGAGAGGTTGAACTCGGAGCCGACTGCGCCTCTCGAAATATGGCTGATATAGGAGAAGAGCGTGCCTTGCGACGCGACGAGCGCCAGCGCCAGCGCCAGCTTCTGCATCCGGCCGACACGGAAGAAGACGAAAAAGCCAATAATGAAGTAACTAGCCAGCGCCGATCGCGAAATCGCGACCGGCGAATTGAAAAAAAGAAAAAGCCCGCAGGTCGCCAGCATCGTCAACAATCCGGCGAGATCCCTTTGATGGCGAAACGCGATGATCGAGAAAATAAAGGCGTAAAAGGCGCCTGAGCGCGCCAAGGTTCCGATGATGAGGCGGCTTGGCGAGGCGAGAACGCCGCTCTCCTCTCCGCGGCTGGCGAGCAGGGCTCCAAAGCCATACATGGCCCCCGCGACCGCCGCGACGCCCGCGCAGATCAGCACCGCCGTGGAGAGATTTGCAGGAATGACGATGCGTGGGGCGCCGCGAGAGGGAAAAGCAACGCTATAGCCCACCATGACGCAGAGCAGAAAAACGGCGATGACGATCGTCGCCTGGAAAATCTGCGGCGGACTGTATCCTGCGGCGAAAAACGGAAAGCGACCGTAGGCGGTGTGCAGGTAGCCCGGCAAGAGATAGAAAAAAATCATGTAGATGCAAAACATCAGATGCACAGGCCGAGGTCTGGCGTCCGTGATGTTGGCCATCAGCATGAGAGACAAAGCGAGAATGCAAACGGCGAGGACGATCAACGAAGAACTGTCCTGCGACGTGAAAGGCAGGAAAAAAGCGAAAGCGACAAACCAGATCACAAATCCCAGCGCCATGGCGGGCGTCCGCAGATTGAACAGTCCATCCTTATCAGACATTCGATCTCGCGTTCCCCGGCCGCCGTCCCGCCGCTTGCGTTCAAACGGCCGTCACTGGAGCAGGACTACCGCATGATATTAAAAGGCTGCATCTAACGAGAGTTCCGGTTCCGGGCAGGAATAATCCTTCCTAACGGATGTCGGTAAATATCATATGCGGCGGATCGATTCACTGCGATTCCTCTCTACGCCAAATAGATCGACGCTGAAAAAGACCCAGCCGTCCCCAAACGGGCGAGGCCGGAAGGATCGATCCCGGCCTTTGCGGCTCTATACTTCCGGCCTGCCTTCTCGGCGCCAGGCTGACAAACCACGTAAGCGTGCCGCCATCTTGGACCGATCGCGGCGCCGAAGCCGACGCAAGCTCTTCGACAAAATGCGCCAGCGACCTTGCCCGGAGAATACCTCTCCGGCCTCGCCGCTGCAGACCTGCGCCACGATCAAGAAGAGGCCCTGTCGGTTTCGTCGATGGACTTCAGGAGGGGCCGCAGCGCGCCGGCGATGGCGGCCGTGCCCTTCTTCACGAACATGTCGCCGTGCCAGCCGGGAACATGCTGGACGATCAGCCGCCCTTTGACGAGCGGCGACCAGCCCATGCCGGGCTCCGTGAAGCGGGTCAGGATGATGTCGCTTTGCAGCAGCAGGACGTCGCCCGGCGTCTCCTCGATCTGATAGCCATCGCGCGCTGCGTTCAAGTGGCCGAGAAACCACTGGTCCTCGCCATCGTTTCGCCCGTGCGGCTTCTCCTTGAGGAGATGCAGTCCGACGCCGAGATCGAGGATGCGGCTCTTGCGAACCAGCCGGTAGGAGGCGAGCAATTCGCCGAAGGTCATCTCGCCCCGGCGGACCTCGCCGAACTGATGGCGCAGAACATGGAGGCGAAACGCCGCCTCGGCGAGAAAGCGACGCAGAAACGGCAGCTTCCGCACATAGCCCGGCGCCCAGCTGTCCGCGATGACGACAAGCGGAACCTTTTCTCCCTGCGCTCGCAGCTGCCGCGCGGCCTCATAGGCGATGATTCCCGCGACGCAATAGCCGCACAGGACATAGGGGCCATGCGGCTGCATCTGGCGGATCAGCCGCACATACTCCGCGGCGATCTCGTTCATGCTCTGGCGCTCGACGGCGTGCGGATCGGCGGGATCGAACAGGGCGACCCCGAAGAAGGGCCGGTCCGCGCCAATCTGGCGCGCCAGACTGTAGTAGAGCAGCGGGTCGTTGATCGCGACGATCGGGGTCTTGTCGCCTTCCGGCTGAATCCTGACGGTGCGCCAGGAATCTGTCGCGTCGTCCTCGACCTTTGCGAGATAGGCGGCGAATTCTCGCAACGTCGGCGCCTTGAACAAGGCAACGACGCCGATCTTGACGCCGAGCTTGCGTGAGACCCGCGCGACGAGACGCGTCGCCATCATCGAATGGCCGCCGAGGTCAAAGAAATTGTCTTGCCGGCCGACTCGCTCGACGTCGAGCAGCTCCTCCCACAGGGCCGCAAGGGTCTCCTCGATCTCATTTGCCGGCGCCTCATAGCCGCGCAGGCCAAAGGCCGCGTCGTCCGGCGCCGGTAAAGCATTGCGATCGAGCTTCCCGTTCGCCGTCAGCGGCAACGCTTTCAGTCTCACATAGGCCGCCGGCGCCATGTGCTCGGGCAGACTGGTCAAAAGATGCGCCCGAAGCCGCTCGGCCGCAATTTCCGCGGCGGCCGTATAATAGGCAACCAGCTGCTTTTCACCGTTTTGATCTTCGCGTGCCAGAACGACCGTCTCGCGCACGGAAGGATACTCCGCAAGACGCGCCTCGATCTCGCCCAGCTCGATCCGGAAGCCCCGGATCTTCACTTGAAAATCGTTGCGGCCGAGAAATTCAAGCGTCCCGTCCGGGCGCAGTCGCGCAAGATCTCCCGACCGGTACATCCGCGCATTGGCGTCGTCCGCAAACGGATCGGCGAGGAACCGCTCCGCCGTCAACTCCGGACGATTGAGATATCCTCGGGCGACTCCGGCGCCGCCGACGAACATCTCCCCAACGGCGCCGGCCTGAACAGGCCGACGTTCAGCGTCCAGGAGATATGCCTGGAGGTCCAGGAGCGGACGGCCGATCGGGCTGCCGCGTTTTTCGACATCCACCGGCTCCAGCTTCTGAAAGGTCACGTGCACGGTGGTCTCGGTAATGCCGTACATGTTGACAAGCTGTGTTCGCTGGTTCCGCTCCTGATTGTACCAGGGCTTCAGCGTCGTGACCTCGAGCGCCTCGCCGCCGAAGATTACATACCGCAACTCGTGCTCTTCGCTGCTATCCGCTTGCGCTGCGATTAGCTGCCGGAAGGCGCTCGGCGTCTGGTTGAGAACCGTCACCCTTTCCCGGCAAAGCAGTCGATAGAAGTCCTCCGGAGACCGTGCCTTCTCGTGCGGCACAACCACCAGACGACCGCCGTACAGAAGCGCGCCCCAGATCTCCCATACCGAGAAATCGAAGGCGTAGGAGTGGAATAGCGTCCACACGTCGCGCGCTGTGAAGCCGAACAAGGCGGAGGTCGTGGCGAACAGGCGCGTGACGTTGCGATGCTCGACCATCACGCCCTTTGGCTTGCCGGTCGAACCCGAAGTGTAGATGATATAAGCGAGATGATCGGGGCGGACGCCGCAAAGCCGGCGGTCGAGATTTGTATCCGCCTGCCGCTCCCAGGCGGAAGCGTCGCCAGCCAGGTCGACTATCGGAGGCAAATTCGCCATGTTGGCGAAAAGCGGTTTCAGCTGGCGTTGCGTCAGTATCGCCACAGGCGCGCTGTCCTCCAGCATGAAGGCGAGCCGGTCGGCGGGATAGGCCGGGTCAAGAGGGACATAGGCGCCCCCCGCCTTGAGAATCGCCAGAAGGCCAACCACCAATTCAAGTCCGCGCTCGACGCAGAGGGCGACGCGCGAATCGGGTCCCACCCCGAGATCGCGCAAATGACGGGCGAGGCGGTTGGCCTTGGCGTTCAATTCTCCATAGCTGTGCTCGGCGCCCTCAAAGGACACCGCCGCCGTCGCCGGCGTTCTCGCAACCTGCGCCTCGAACAGATCATGAATGCAGCTTTGGCGCAGGTCGTCCGCTTCGGCCACGCTGCGCTCCGCCGAGGACGGACGCCGCTGTGCTTCGGGCGGCGGGCTGATCGCCGCCGGCGCCGCTTCCGGAGCGGTCCCGGGGCCGTTTGCGCCGCTCGCCTGACCAGGAAAAGCGAACGCCGACAGTTTGGCGTCCGGATGCGCGAAGGCGAATTCGAACGCCGCCGCAAACGCCGCGACGAGACGGTCGGCCGTGCTCTTTTCGAAGAGATTCGGATTATATTCGACCGCGATGCGCCAGCCGTTCGGCCAATGGGCGAGGAAGAAATTGAGGTCATAGAGGGCGCCGGTCGACGCCGAAGGATGCCCGCTCAGATAGAAATTGCCATATCTGGTCCGGTGCACAACATCGCGAAACACGGTGAAATTCACCGAGGCGAGATGCGGCCGGTCGAAATTGCGCGACGGGTTCAAAAGCTCGACCAGCTTGTGGAAGGGCATCTTGCCGTGGGCCACCGCCTCCTGCACGATGCTGTTCACCCGCTCGAGCAGAGTCTCGAAGCTCGGGTCGCCCGAGGCGTCGAAGCGCAGGACGAGATTATTGATGAAAGGCCCGATCATCGTTTCGAGCTCGGCGTCGTCGCGGCCCGCGCTTTGCGTCGCAAGCAGGATGTCGGACTTGCCCGTGTAGCGGCTCAGCATGGCGGTGATCACGGCGCAACCGAAGACGAAGACGGTCAGATTGCGGCTGCGCCCAATCCCCTCGATCTTTTCGCCGAGCGCCGGCGGCAACTGGACCGCGGTGATCTCCCCGCTCTTCGGCTGGCCCGCCACGCGCGGGCGATCGGACGGCACTTCGAAATAAGGGGCGCCCGCCAGTTTTCGCTTCCAATAGGCGATCGATTCGTCGAAGCCGGTGCTGGCGAAATAGGCCTTTTCCCAGCGCGCGTAATCGGCGTATTGCAGCGGCAACTCGGGCAGGTCGACGGGCCGGTCCACGTCGAGCGCTTCGGCGATCAATCCGAACTCGCGCGCGATGATGCTGATCGACCAGCCGTCGAACACGATGTGGTGAACCGTCAACGCCACGAAGGCGCGGTCCGGCGCCAGCCGCAGCAATGTGGCGCGAATGAGCGGCAGCTTCTCGATGTCGAACGGTCGGCGCGCTTCGAGCCGGACGAGCGCCATAGCGTCGTCGAGACGGCGCGCCTCGGGGATCATGGTGAGATCGACGACGGACAGCCGAAAATCATAATGGTCGGCGACGGCCTGCAGCGGCGCGCCGTCGCGCTCGATGATCCTGGTGCGAAGGATTTCGTGACGGTCGATGATCGTCTGGAACGCCCGCTCGACGGTCGCCGGGTTGATGCGCCCCTCAAGCTCCCACCGCAGCGCGATGTTAGGCGCCGCATTATCGGGGTCGACGGCGTGCATGAACCAGAATGGCCGCTGGGATGCGGAACAGGGAAAAATCTGTTCGCCCCGCTCATGGAAAGGCTCGGAGCCGGAAATTTCTTGCGAGCTCATGATTTGGTTTCCTGCAGTCTTTGCGGTCCTCGACGCCCGTCGCGTCCCGACCGCTTAAAAATTCTGCTCTCGCCGGGCTGATTGGTCAGCGGCGCGAGATCTTGCGAGAACTTGAATGACTGGCGAGAATAGTCCGCCGGGGATTGCCCGATTTCAGAGCCAAAGACTCTCGCCGAGCTGCAAAAGCGGCTCCGTCCCTTGGGATGACTTCGACGGAAATCGGGCGCGTTCGCATTCGAAGTGTTCATACGTCTCTCATGGACACGTCACGCATAACCTCGCCCTTGTTGCGTTTTTCGGAGTCATGCCCCAAGGTGCAGGGGCCGACTCCAAGGGCTGAAGCGCAAGTATTTTAAAGGGAAGAACTGAAGGGGAGGATCAATCTCCTTCGCAGCGCGCGGAACCGTTCGATCAATTACAAAGTTCACGGAGCGAAATCATATGTTGCAAAGATTTATTTTTGCAATGCAACATATCGAAAATAGCAACTATCTCGCGAAATCATTCGCGACACGCCGGGCCCTTGCTTCCAACAAACCTCTATCCCCAATCTATATTGTTTTGACCATGATTGAAAGTGCGCAACGCCACATCCATCATAAATCCGCCGCATTCATGAACGGCAGGGCGCGTCGAGGCGCGCGGCGGCCCAGCGGTCACTTCCATGCGATCGAGAGAGGATTGCAAGGGCCGTTTGGGTCTCGCCATTCTTTCGATAAACGCGCGAAACGTAGTCTCGGGTTTCACAGTGGATGTTGAAAAAATGGCGGAGCGGTCCCTGGTTTTCATCTGGGAGAATTTTGGCCCGGCCCATGTCGACCGCTGCGATGCGGTCGCGCGTCTCGTCGGCAAAGGCCGCAAGGTCTTCGGCCTCGAATTGGCGAGCGACAGCATCGAATATGCATGGCGGCCGGAAACCAGCGCCGCCTTTGAGAAGGAGACGCTCTTCACCGCGGGCACCATCGCCGATGTGCCTTTTCTTCGCAAAGCCGTCGTCCTCTGGCGGGCGTGCTGGGCGCGGCGGCCGGCGGATTTTTTTTTCTGTCATTACGAATCGCCCTTTGTGTTCATGATCGCGGCGGCGCTGCGGCTCACCGGGTGCCGCGTCTTCGTGATGAACGATTCGAAATTCGACGACTACCGCCGCTACCTCCTGATCGAGATCGTCAAGCGCATTTTCTACCTGCCTTACAACGGCGCCATCGCCTCGGGCACGCGCGCGGCCGATTATCTGCGTTTCCTCGGCGTTCCCGAGCGACGGATCGAGCTGAATTACGACACCTTGTCGACCGATCGGATCCGGCGGCTCGCCGGCGTCGAGAAAGCTCCGGGCGGACCGCCTTTCGCGGCCCGCCATTTCACGATCGTCGCGCGAATGGTGCCGAAGAAGAACATCTCGATGGCGCTCGCCGCATATGCTCTCTATCGCGCGCAAACGACGAGGCCGCGCGAACTGCATCTTTGCGGCTCAGGTCCGCTCGAGAAGCAATTGCGGGCCGAGGCCGCCGCGCTCGGCGTCGGAGAATTCGTCACCTTCCACGGATTTCTCCAGACCGAAGAGGTATGTCCGATTCTCGGCCGGACATTGGCCCTTTTGCTGCCGAGCACGCAGGAGCAGTTCGGCAATGTCGTGATCGAGGCTCAGGCTCTGGGATTGCCGGTGATTCTGTCGGAAAATTGCGGCGCGCGGGACCAACTCGTTCGTAACGGAGTGAACGGCTTCGTCGTTGAGGCGGACAATCCGGCCGGCCTTGCCTATTTCATGGGCCTCGTCTCTCAGGACGAAGCTTTGTGGCGGCGGATGTCCGTCGCCACCGAGCCCTATTCGGCGTCGGGCGACGCTTTCCTTTTCGCTCAGGCGGTCGCCAGGCTCACCGATCTGCGGACCGTCAGCAAGCCGGCCGAGCGCCTCCATAAATCCACCATCGTGGACCGACTGTGAAATTGTCGAGCGGAACGCTCCGACGCGACCCGCAGCGGCGTCCAGAAATTGCCCCGGCGAGAGCGGTTCAAAACAGCTTGAGCCGCAGCAATTTCATTCGCAGCCGTGTAGGAAGCAAAGACCGCATGGCTCCGCGGGCTTTGCGCTTCGCTTCAAAATAGCGGCGGAGCGCCGGCGATTCGCTCTCCGCGATCTGCCCGTGCAGCAGCACGATCCGATCCTGCTCGGTAAAATTCGAAGCGACGACGGCGCTCGCCAGCGTCGCGAAATGAGCGTTGTCCTGACCGACGACGCCGCCGCAGACCGACAGCAGGGCGAGATTTTTCGCGGCGGTCAGCGTCTCCTGCCAGGCGAGGTCGGGATTGCGAAAAAGCATCTTGTGATTGGCGTTATTGTAACGCTTCTCCTCCCGATCGAAAATGAGAGCGACTCCCCTCGGGAGCTCAATCTCCTCGGCGGCCTGGGGGCTGTCGCTCGCCAGAAAGATCGAGTCGAAGCGCCAGGCCTCGAAGACGCGGGCGATTGCCGCGTTGACATGCCGGGCCGGAACATAGGCCGCCTCGACCGTCTTGTCGCCTCGACGTAGATGGACGCCCAGCGTGCTCGCCGAAACGCCGAGCCGCTGGCGAGACACCTCGATCTCCGAGCGAACGGAAGGCAGCCAGCGCATCCATTTCAGGACTTCGCCGTCGATATTGACGCGCGCGCCGAGGCCGCGACGCTCGGCGACCTTTTGCGAGGTCCAATGCTCCAGGCCGCCGTTCCCGAATTGCGCGGACGCCGCCGCATATTCAAAGCGCAGAAACGGCGCGGTCTGAGGCTGCAACGCATCGAGGACTTGGCGCCGGTCCCAGTCGATCTCCGGCGCGTCGGAACACTGCGACTCGAGAGTCTGCGCATAAGGAGGATCGGCGGGCTCCACAAACACGGCCTTTCTGCCGAGCGCGAGCGCCAGCTTCAGCCCCAACAGGCGGCGCGAAATTTGCCCGCCAAAGCCGATCGGGATTTGCTCGATCAGCAGAAATTTATCCGCCGGGCCGAATTGCAGCCGGTCCAGATCGTCCTGGAATATCGAGCCCGTCCGGTTGCCGGTCTCGAGGCCAAAGGCCGATTTGCCGTGCAAAGCCATCCTGTCCAGAGCCATCGCGTCGCGTGTCATCAATCCGGCCGTTCGAGTGATTTTAGAGCAATTATGAGGGTTCGCGCATCTGCTCTGCTAAGAAGCGCGGCAAATCGTCATGAGAAAGGGCTATCTGGATGAAAAATCGGCTAGCCGCTCCAGGCCGAGATACGCAAACTAGGACAGCGAGGCAGGACCGGCGTGGTCCTTTGCCGTGACCGAGAAGAGGTCGTTCATCAGCTCCCGCAGCTGACCCATCGCCGCCGCGCGAAGACCGCGGAAATACAATCTCGCCTCCAGCGACTTCCAGCGCGAATATTCGTGGTTCACGAGCAGCTTCTGCAGATGCTCGACGATTCGCCTCGGCAATCTCTCATCGACGTCAAGGACGACGCCGTGACTGCCGACGAGCTCCGCCACATATCCGCACCTCGTCGTTATCACCGGCAAGCCATAGCTCATCGCCTCCAACACGACCAAAGGCTGCGCCTCATAACGATAGCGGGTCGGGAAAAGGAACACGTCGATCGATTTGAAGAAATCGGCCTTGGCGCCGTCGACGACGGGGCCGAGAACCTCGATGTAGTCGCCAAGTTCCTCGCGCGCTTTGGCCAGAAGCTCAGCGGATTGACGTCCGAGCGTCGGCCCTGCGAAGACGAAGGTGAGCTCGAGCCCCTTCCGGCGGCAGATTGCCGCCGTTTCGACCACGACGTCGAGACCCTTCTCGGGACAGAGATTGCTGAGAAACCCGATTCGCAATTTGTTCGGCAACGCAGAGGTCCTGCCTTCGAGATCGCAATCCTGAATATGGCAGGCATTCTGACTGACGAGGACCTTCTCCGTCTTCGGATAGATCAGGCGCATGTTCTTCGCCATTTCCTCCGACAGCACGATATGCAGGCACGAGGGCCCGGCGAGGCGCTGGAGGACCTCGAAGCGGAGCTGACGCGTCAGCGTATGCTTCGAGGTATGATGGAGAAGGATGATGTTGTAGCCAAACAGCCGCGCCGTCCCGATGAGAAGGAAATTATATCCGATCCCGAGGCCCGACTCGAAGACGGTGTAAAGCCGCCGGTTCGCCTTGAAGCCGCGCTTTGCAAGCAGCATCGCCGCGCGGGCGACGCGAAATGCCCGGGTCAGATGGTATTTCAGTCCGATGGTCTGCTGTCCCGGACCGATGTCGGCGACCTCGACCTTGTCCGGACCAGCGAAGTTCTGGGCGGCGCGGACGATCGCGGCGTTGACCATCGATTGGCCATGCAGCGGCGGCGGCAGGGAAACGGCGCAGAAAACGGAGCCGGCGACCGGTCCGCCGCTTTTGAGTTCGTTTAGATCCAGCGCCGGCTCGACCTCAGGACCCTGCCAAAGCCGAGAAAAACCGCTCATTTTGTTCATTATTGGCGCTCCAAAAAGGGCTGCGCACTCCAAATCGGCGTCCGGGACGCGGGTGCCATAACGCCACAATTGCGTCTGTTGAAGACTGCCGATTCGACAAGGCCGCTTAAGACAAGATGTAATAAAGCGGGATTGTACCTGTTCCATTACGCGGAATGCGCGCCTTTTAGGCGAACGATTCAGATATATTCAATCGTTTTTACTATTGTTAGCCGCTGTAGGAATATATTCATAAACCAGAACAGACGTCAACTCGTAAGACCCCGGCCAGTCTTAAGAATTCGTAATAAATAAAATCAATTTATAACACTCAACAAAACATAACCACCAACCAAGACCTTGCAATAAACTAAATTGATCTTGATTGCTTAAGAGGCAGAGAAGGCACACCTTGTAGTTGTCTTGACGGCCTCGGGAGCCACGGCGCTCGACTGTTGGTTGCCGGAGTAAGGTTGGGAAGCTCGCTACATAGCCAGGCTTCCGCACGCCATCGTTACGAAACGCCTTCGTTTCGCCGCATATACGCCATTGACAACGTTTGGAAAGACCCAGATGGGCGCCCGCTTTCACGAAAAATTCGCACTTACACAAAAGTTTGAAACGGAGCCGCGGCTGGCGCCCTTGCGCTGCGCGATGGACTCTACGACCACCTCGGGTTGAGCGATCTTTGCGCGCGACTGCCTTCCGGCGTCCGTCTGCCGAGCCGCATGGCCAAGCCGCCCGGCGCGTGGCCTTCTGCTTTCAAAGGATTGCTATGGGCCGCACTTTTTTGATGATCCGGTCCGTCGCCTTCGCCTTCGTCACAAAAATCAGTGGAGGAGCGACGGTCTTCATAGCGCTGCCCATCATCTCGCATGGGATGTCCGCCTCCGATTATGCGACCTTCCTGACGACCATGAATGTCACGGCCGCGGTCGGCCTCGTCTTCGTGCCGTTCGGGGCTCTCTATATTCGGGAAATGGCGCATGCTTTCGCGACCGAAGATCCGCATCTCGTCGAGACGGCGATCCGGCACACCTTCGGCGCTCACGCGGCTCTGACGGCGATCGCCGCGGGCGTTCTTGCCCTCGGCGTCGCCGCGGCTGCGAGCGTCATCGGCCTCAGCGGCTCGCTCGTCGCGGGATTGACTTTCGCCATGCTTCAGACCGCCTCTAGCTGGGGGCAGATCTACAGGATCGCCAACCGGACGGATTATGTGACGAGCCTCGTCCAGACCGTCAGCAATATTGCGGTGGTCGCTTGTCTCGTCGCGCTGGCGCAGACCCATCGTCTGTCAGGCTTTTCCGTGGCGGCGGCCTATTTCGGCATTCCGGCGCTCGGGGAAGCCTTTATTTTCCTTCAGCTTCTCGCCGCGCGGCAGGTCGAGATCCATATCGACCGCGGCGCGCTGGCGGCGCTGAGGGAGAGAATTCCGGAGAGCTTTCCGCTTTATCTGTCGCCGGTCGCCGATTACGTGAAGGTCTATGCTTCGAGCATGCTGGTTCTTTTCGCCGCCGGCCGGCACGAGTATATTCTCTTTTCGACAAGCGTCCTGCTCATGGCGCGGCTGGTCAATCCGGTGACCTTGATCACGCGCCCGCTCATGCCAGCCTTTATCGACGCCTTCCACCGCGAGGACGAAGCCTGGCTCGGCGGCCTCCGAAAGGCGCTGTTCGCCGCCGCCGCCTTCGGCGCCGCCGTCGCGGCGGTCCTGCCCCTTTTTGTCAATGACGCCATGCTCGCCCTCGTCCTGCCGAAGGAGGCGGGCGACGTGTCGAGAGCTTTTGTTTTCTTCTGCTCCTATTTTGCTTACGCCTATACTCTTGTTGCTTTGCTGGCCCCGCTTTATATTGGAGTTCGCCGCGCCCCCTTTTATGGCGTCTCGAACCTTGCCTTCACTCTCGCCGCCGCCTTGCTCGGCACGCTGCTTGGGCTGCGCTTCGGCGCGCCGGCGATGATGGGATCGCTCGCTTTGCTCATCACGGTCTGCGGCGTCTTTCTCCTCCTCTCGATCCGCTGGACGAAGGAAAGCGCCACCCAGATCAAGAAATGAGCAGAGCCGGGCGAAGGCGCCCGGCGCTCCTGCCCCAAACCAGCTTAAGTTCGGCGCTTGAAAAAGGCGCCCCATTGGTCAACGATGGCGCAGACCCGCTGTCGCCGGCGTCGACGAGACTGAAACCCCGCATGGACCTGTTCGACATTCGTCTCGATCAAGCGCGCGACCGCTACGGCTACATCGTCGCGGCGGCGCTGGTCGTCGCGGCTCTGGCCGGACTTATTCTCAGCGCCTCGATGAGATCCTCGCGCCTGCTCGTGCTTTCTCTCCTCGCGATCGGCCTCGGCGCCGTCGTCCTCGTTCCGGCGGCGCCGAGGCTTGCCCGCGCGCTTCAGCAATTTGCTTTCGCCGGGCCGCCCGCCGAGCCGTCCGGCCCCTATTCCGCAGCGACCTTCAACGTGCTGCTGCCCCCTGCGGGCGGCGGCGGCGCGCCTATTCTCGCGCGGCTCTGGCATCCGTCCGACACCGCCTGGCCCCCTCCGGGCGCCCCCCTGCCCTGCGCGCAGGCGACGGCGGAACATCGCCTGGCGCGGGGCGACGAGCGCGTTCCGATCGTGCTCTACGCGCCGGGAAACGGCAACGGCCGGGATGAAAACGCCTCGACCTCGGCGACCCTCGCAAGCCACGGCTTCATCGTGTTGGCGATCGACGACGTCGAGCGCGATTCCCCTGAACCGAGCGCGCCCCGCGCCGAGCCTCTCTCTTTCGATTTTTCCTCCGACGAAGCCTATGAGAAAACCCTGAAGGGCGGCGCGCGCAAGGCCGAGCGCGAAGCTCGGAAGGCGCTTGCGGCCTTGGATCGCCTCGCCGCCTGCGCCAGCCCCGACTGGCGCGGCCGCCTCGATCTCGACCGCGTCGGCTTTTTCGGCTTCTCCTTCGGCGGCGCCGCCGCGGCGGAGGCGAGCGTGATCGACAAGCGAATCGCCGCCGTCGCCAATCTCGACGGCTGGCTGTTCGGCCGCGCGCTGTCGGGGGCGCTCGAAAAGCCCTATATGATCATGAACAGCGACGCCGTTCTTCCGTCCGCGCGCGCCCTCCAGTCGTCCAATCCCGGCGAGCGCAACACGGCGGCCTTGACCCTCGCCGACCTGCGCGAGGAGGTGCGCCTCGGAAGCCGGCCCGACGGCTATTGGCTCTGGGTCAAGGGCGCGCGGCACGAGAGCTTCACCGACCAGATTTTCGACCGCCGCTTCGCCGCGAGCTGGGTCGCGCTCGATCCGGCGCGCGCGAAAACCATACGCGAGGCTTATCTTCTCGCCTTTTTCGAGACTTATCTGCGTGGCAAACCGAGCCCGCTTCTGCGCCAGGCGCCCTCGCCTTATGCCGAAGTCGAGCTCCTCGGCGATAGCGGGCCGCGCCTGAAGGGGTCCCTTTCCGCCTCAGGCAAGTAACAATCGAAAGTAACAATCGAAGGGCGCGGCGAACCTTGCACCGCCCCGGCGGCGACGCTATAAGCCCGCTCGCGTCCCTTCCGACACCCCTGGAGGCGCGGGCGCTTTTTCTTGGATAAGGACAGCATCATGGCCGAGACGAAGACTCTCGCGGCCACGGCGCGTCGCGGGACCGGCAAGGGGGCCGCCCGCAGCACACGTCGCGAAGGCCGCATTCCCGCCGTCATCTATGGCGGCGGCGATCCCGCCGAGCCGATCGCGCTCGACTACCGCGAACTGAACAAGCTGATCTACGCCGGGCATTTTCTGACGACCCTGTTCGAGATCGACGTCGAAGGCGCGAAGCAGCGCGTCATTCCGCGCGATTATCAGCTCGATCCCGTCAAGGATCAGCCGCTGCATGTCGATTTCCTGCGCCTCAAGCCCGGCGCCAGCCTGCGCGTCGAAGTGCCGGTGCATTTCGTCAATCAGGAGACCTGCCCCGGCGTCAAGAAGGGCGGCAGCGTCAATGTCGTGCGCCACTCGATCGAAATGCGCGTGCCGGCCGACGACATCCCCGAGGCCGTGACGGCCGATCTCGGCGCGCTCGACATCAATGATTCGCTGCATCTGACCGAACTGGCGCTGCCCGCCGGCTGCAGGCCGACCTTGCGCGAGCGCGATTTCACGATCGTGACGATCACCCCGCCCCTGGTCGCGCCGGAAGATCCGGCTGCCGCCGCCGCCGCCGCCGCGCCGGCCAAAGGCAAAGCCGCCGCCAAGCCCGCGGCCGCCGCCCCGGCCGCGCCCGCCAAAAAGAAGTAAGCGTCTCGCAGTCGCTTGAGCCGCGAGGCCTCGGCGCAATTGATCGAGCGAGGATCCCGGGAGCCGCTTTCCCGGGATCGTTTTAGGCGGACGCCATGATTCTTTTCGTCGGCCTCGGCAATCCCGGCAGGGCTTATGCCGGCAACCGCCACAACATCGGCTTCATGGCGCTCGAGGCGGTTGCGCGGGCGCATTCCGCGCCGCCTTTCCGCTCGAAGTTTCAGGGGCTCGTCAGCGAAATCGCCCTCGCCGGCGAGCGCGTCGTTCTCCTCGCGCCGCAAACCTATATGAACGAGTCCGGCCGCGCGGTCGGCGAGGCCTCGCGCTATCTCAAGATCGAGCCGAAAGACATCGTCGTCTTCCATGACGAGCTCGATCTGCCGCCCGGCAAGGTCAGGGTCAAAAGCGGCGGCGGCAACGCTGGCCATAACGGGCTGAAATCGGTCAGCGCCCATGTCGGCAACGAGTATCGCCGCGTGCGGCTCGGCATCGGCCATCCGGGCGATCGCGCGCTCGTCCATAATTATGTGCTGGGCGACTTCGCCAAATCCGACGCGCCCTGGGTCGAGGCCCTGTGCAAAACCGTCGCCGCCGACGCCGGGCTTTTGGCCAAAGGCGACGACGACGCGTTTCAGACGAAGATTTTCAAGGACATGGACGCGGCCGGATTCGGCAAGGACGGGCCGGGATAGGGGCCGGCCGATTTTCGTTTTTGCCTCGCAGGCTTTGTCGTTTCATTCGGCGCGTCACGTGAAATTCCGAGAAGCTCCGCCCATATTTCGGACATGGAGCTTTGAGTGTGAAACCGGCGCGCGCGGCTCTTCTTCTGGCGGCGGCTCTCGCCGCCTCGTTTGCCGCCCCGCCGCCCGCTGCGGCGGCGGAGGGGGGAAAGCTCGCATTGATGATCGAGATCGCCGGGCCGATCGGCCCGGCGACGGCGAGGCATGTGAAAGAAGCTTTGGCGACGGCCGGCCAACGACAGGCCGAGGTCGTGATCCTCCGCCTTGACACCCCCGGCGGCCTCGTCTCCAGCACGCGCGAAATCATCGCCGACGTGCTCGCCTCGCCCGTCCCCGTCGTCGGCTATGTTGCGCCGTCCGGAGGCCATGCCGCCAGCGCCGGCACTTATATCCTCTATGCGACTCATGTGGCGGCCATGGCGCCTGGCACAAATCTCGGCGCCGCGACGCCCGTCGAGATCGGCGGTCCGCCCCCGGGACTGCCGAACGGCGGCGATCGCGACAAAGATGGAAAAGGCGCCCCGGCGCCGCCGGCGCCGAAGGACGCCATGGCGGCGAAGGCGACCAACGACGCCGTCGCCTGGATCCGCAGTCTTGCCGAACTGCGCGGGCGAAACGCCGACTGGGGCGAGAAAGCCGTTCGCGAGGCCGCGAGTCTGTCGGCGACCGCGGCGCTGCAGGCGGGAGTCATCGATCTCATCGCCGACGACACAACCGAACTTCTTGAACGGATCGACGGCAGGACCGTCATCGTGGCGGGCGGCGGCGTGCGACATCTGGCGACGACGGCATTGCCGGTGGAGATCCTGCAGCCCGGCTGGCTCATCAGGCTTCTCTCGGTGATCACCAATCCCAATGTCGCCGTCATCCTGATGCTGGTCGGTGTCTACGGTCTCATTTTCGAGTTCTCCAGCCCGGGAGCCGTCGCTCCTGGTGTCGTCGGCACGATCTGCCTGCTTCTTGGGTTGTACGCCTTAAACCTGCTGCCGATCGACTATGCCGGGCTTGCCCTGATGATGCTGGGAATCGCTTGCCTGGTCGTCGAGGCCTTCAATCCTACGGCGGTTCTCGGTCTTGGCGGGCTCGTCGCCTTTCTTCTGGGCGCGGCTATGCTGTTCAAGATCGAGTCGCCCGGCTACCGGCTGTCGTGGACCGTCATCGGCGTTGCCGCAACTCTTGTCTTCGGGCTGACCATGAGTGTGGCGAGCTATCTCTGGGCCATTCGCCGGGGCTCGGCGCGGGTCGGCGCGCAGGCCATGCTCGGAAAGCCAGCCACGATCCTCGACTGGCATGGGCAAGCGGGCCATGCGTTTGCGCAAGGCGAACGCTGGCAGGCGTGCGGCGACGAGGCCTTCACGCCGGGCGAGACGGTCGAGGCGACAGCCGTCAAAGGCCTGACCCTCGTGGTGCGACGCCGTCCGAAGGCGGCGAGCGAGGGAGAACGTCCATGACGCCCGATTATGTCGCCTATCTGACGCTCGCGCTCATCGTCCTCGTATTTCTCGCCGCGGCCATCCGCATCCTGAGGGAATATCAGCGCGGCGTCGTTTTCACCTTGGGCCGCTTCACCGGGGTGAAGGGCCCCGGCCTCATCATTCTCATTCCCTTCGTGCAGCAGATGGTGAAGGTCGATCTGCGCGTCGTCGTGCACAGCGTGCCGCCGCAGGACGTGATCTCGCGGGACAATGTCTCGGTCAAGGTGAACGCGGTCCTCTACTTCCGCATCATCGACCCGGAGCGGGCGATCATCAGGGTCGAGGACTTCATGACCGCGACCAGCCAGCTCGCGCAGACCACATTGCGCTCTGTCCTCGGCAAGCACGAGCTCGATGAGATGTTGGCCGAGCGCGACCGGCTCAACAGCGACATCCAGGACATTCTCGATCAGCAGACCGACGCCTGGGGCGTCAAGGTGGCCAATGTCGAGATCAAGGACATCGATCTCAATGAAAATATGGTGCGCGCCATCGCCAAGCAGGCTGAGGCGGAACGGCTGCGGCGGGCCAAGGTGATCAACGCCGAAGGCGAGCAGCAGGCGGCGGAGAAGCTGGTCGAGGCCGGCCGCATCCTCGCGCAGGAGCCGCAGGCCATGCAATTGCGCTATTTCGCGGCGCTGCACGACGTCGCCGGCGAGCGCTCCTCGACCGTGGTCTTTCCCCTCCCCGTCGATCTGCTCCGCCATTTGCGGCCGGGCGAGGCGGAGTGACGATCCGACAGCCGCCGCCACCAGCGCCGCATCGCCCTCATCCTGAGGAGGCCCGAAGGGCCGTCTCGAAGGATGCGCGGCCGCTGCAATCTTCTTCTGCGGTTTGTGCGCGGCGCCGACCTGCCGATCGCAAAGCCTCCGCAGCTTTGGCGAGCACAAGTGCCCGGGGGGTAGAGAGAGCTTGCAATGCGCGTGTCGGGGCGTCATGCGCCAATGCTCCCTCGTGCTTCGAGACGCGAGCTTTGCTCGCTCCTCAGCATGAGGGCGCTCGGGCCTACGGCCGATAGAGCATGGCGGACAACTGGGCCGTCGGGGCGGTCTGCGACTTCAAAATCGCGATGCGCTCGGGTCGGCCATGCGCTGAAGGAGCGGTGCGGCCGGGGCGACTGCATCGCCTAAGAGCGTGAATGGATTTCGAACTCAAGGACGGCCCTGAAGGGCCGCCAGCTCCGCTGGCCGCGGGTCCTTGACCTCAAAATCCATTCACGCTGTGGTCGGCCGTTCCATTTGAGGCGGAGACCGCCTGCGGCCCCTGTCAATTCCGAGACGTCGCTTGACATAAGCCTCGAGCGACACGATAGCCGGGACATGAAAAAATCTCGTACTCAGCCTTCGGGAAGGCGCAGTCGTCCAGCCGCGCGCGAGGTGCACGTTCCCGCTCGAATTCTTCCTGAGCGGCCCGGGCTTTCCGGGGATCGCGGCCGATCCGCCACAGCGGGACGAGCTTTACCGCCCGGTTTCCTCTTCCTCCAGCACATAATCTCTGGAAAAGAACTTCCAGAGATCACGGCCAGCACGAGTTAACACATGGGTTTCAAATGCGGCATCGTCGGCCTGCCGAACGTCGGCAAGTCGACTCTTTTCAATGCGCTGACGCAGACCGCCGCGGCGCAGGCGGCGAATTATCCGTTCTGCACCATCGAGCCGAATGTCGGCGACGTCGCCGTGCCGGACGAGCGCATCGAGAAACTGGCGAAGGTCGCCGGCTCGAAAGAGATCATCCCGACGCGGCTCACCTTTGTCGACATCGCGGGCCTCGTGCGCGGCGCCTCCAAGGGCGAGGGGCTCGGCAATCAGTTTCTCGCCAATATCCGCGAATGCGACGCCATCGCCCATGTCGTGCGCTGCTTCGAGGATGCGGACGTGACCCATGTCGAGGGCAAGATCGCGCCGGTCGACGACATCGAGACGGTTGAGACGGAATTGATGCTCGCCGATCTCGAAAGCCTCGAACGCCGCCTGCCGACGCTCGAGAAAAAGGCCAAGGGCGCCGACAAGGAGGCGAAAGAGACGCTGGACCTCGTGCAGCGCTGCCTGGCGCTGCTGCGCGCGGGCAAGCCGGCGCGGCTCGTCGAGGTCAAGCCCGAGGAGCGCAAGCTCTTCGATGGTCTCGGGCTTTTGTCGTCGAAGCCGGTGCTCTATGTCTGCAATGTCGAGGAGGAGGCGGCCGATCGCGGCAACGCCTTCTCCCAAGCCGTCGCGGCACGGGCAAAGGAGGAAGGCGCCGTCGCGGTCATCGTGTCGGCGAAGATCGAGAGCGAGATCGCCGTGCTGCCGCCGGACGAGCAGAAGGACTATCTCGAAGCGGTCGGGCTCGCCGAGCCGGGCCTCAACCGCGTCATCCGCGCGGGCTATGGGCTCTTGCGGCTCATCACCTATTTCACCGTCGGCCCCAAGGAAGCGCGCGCCTGGACGATCTCGCGCGGCACCAGGGCGCCGCAGGCGGCGGGGGTCATCCATACGGATTTCGAAAAGGGCTTTATTCGCGCCGAGACCATCGCTTATCCTGACTATGTCGGATTGAACGGCGAGACGGGCGCCCGCGAGGCGGGGAAGTTCAGGCTCGAAGGCAAGGATTATGTGGTCGAGGACGGCGATGTTCTGCATTTCCGCTTCGCCAACTGACCGGCGTCGGCCGTGACGCCGGCTCCAGCCCCGGCCCCGCCACGCTTCGACGCCGACTTTTTGCGCCGCCTCGATCAATTGTTCAGATGGCGGCGCGACGTGCGCCGCTTCAGGCGCGACCCGGTCGCGATCACGGTGGTCGAGGAGCTGCTGGAGATCGCCGCCCATTCGCCCTCGGTCGGCAACAGCCAGCCCTGGCGCTTCATCAGCGTCGAGAGCGCGGCGCGGCGCGAGGCGGTGATCGCGAGCTTCAACGCCTGCAACGCCGCGGCGCTTGCGGCCTATGAGGGTGAGCGCGCAGCTCTATACGCAAAGCTGAAGCTTGCCGGGCTCATTGAGGCCCCGGTGCATCTCGCCGTCTTCTGCGATCACGCCGCCGAGGCGGGCGCCGGCCTCGGCCGCCGGACCATGCCGGAGATGCTCGATTATTCCGTCGTCGCGGCAATCCATACGTTCTGGCTCGCAGCCCGCGCGAAAGGCCTCGGCGTCGGCTGGGTGTCTATTCTTGATCCGCTGAAGGTCAAGGCCGCGCTCGACGCGCCGGAAAGCTGGCGACTGATCGCCTATCTTTGCGTCGGCCGGCCGGAAGAAGAACATGAGGATCCCGAGCTCGAGCGGCGCGGCTGGCAGGGCCATCTGGCGCAAAACGCCAAGCTGCACCGCCGCTAGATGATCGATCCCTGATTGTCAGCGCGACAGACGCCATTGCAGAAGGCGAACACTTCCGCGCTCACGCCTCGAACTCGCCTGCGCCAGGAACGATATCGGATCATTGACCAACCCTTCGCAGCCATTTCAGTGACGCTTTGCATGGCTGGAACTTTGGGAACGAGCCATGGACAACACTGTCGTTCGCATCGCCTGCGCGCTAATCATCGCTTCTGTGGTCATCGCGGCGCTCTATTTCGCCGACGTCGTTTTTGAGCCGGTCGCCTTCGCTCTCTTCGCCATCGCCCTCTTGTGGCCGCTCCAGCAGGCGCTGCAGAGCCGCATCCCGCGCGGTCTGGCGCTGATCGTCACCGTTCTCGTGACCGCGATCGTCGTCATCAAGCTCGCTTCGATGGTTGCGTGGGGCGGCGGCGAGATCGCGCAATGGCTCAGCCAGAACTTCCAGCGCCTTCAAATCCTGTATGTCGCCGGAGCGAAATGGCTCGAAGAGCACGACATTTTCATCGTCGCGATGGTCGCCGAACGGTTCAACGTGGTTTGGCTTTTGCGCCTCTTTCAGGAGATCGCGGTTCGGGTGAACACATTCATCGGCTTTTCCCTTCTCGTCTTCATCTTCATGGCGATGGGCCTTCTCGAAGCGGAAGCATTCGCGAAGAATCTTCGATTGCTTGGAAATGAGGCCAACGGCGAGAGGCTGATTGCCGCCGGCGTGAAAATCGGCAAGAAATTCCGGCGCTACATGCTCGTCCGCACTCTGGCGAGCATTTTGACCGGGCTTGTGGTTTGGGGCTTCGCGCTGGCGATCGGCCTGGAGCTCGCCGCCGCATGGGGCGTCATATCATTCGCGCTGAACTACATCCCGTTCATCGGGCCGCTGATCGCAACCATCCTGCCGACGCTATTCGGCTTCGTTCAGACGGGATCGTGGGAGATGGCCGTCTTCATCCTGCTGACGCTGGCGATTGTCCAGTTCTTCATCGGCAGCTATTTCGAGCCCTTGTTCACAGCGAAGACGCTCGCCATTTCGCCTTTCGTCGTGGTGCTTTCGGTGTTTTTCTGGGGCTTCGTCTGGGGCCTGCCCGGAATGTTCATCGGTGTGCCGATCGTGATCGCATGCCTCACCGTCTGCGAGCAGTATCCTGGCGCCCGCTGGATCGCCGTTCTGCTGTCGGGTCGAGCGCCTGACGAGAAGCCGGGCGGGCGCTGAGACATGACGCGGAAACTGGAACGCCGCGCGCGGAGTTGAGATCGCTTCTCCGCGAACGGCGCTTACGCCGCCGACGCAATCATCCCGACGATAACGACCGCCAACGGCGGCGTTCTTCGCGACGCCGTCGCATTTGCCGGTCACAATTTGCTTTCTTGCGGGAATCCAAAGCAAATGCTGTTCCGACGTTCTCTTTGGGGACGCCGGCGTTTGGGCGGCTCTCCCCGACGATTTCCATGAGGTCGGACGCAAGTGGAAACAGCCAAGACCACGATCAAGCGCGATCCCATCCTCGTCGACCTCGCGCTCCAGGGCGGAGGCGCGCATGGGGCGTTCACCTGGGGCGTGCTCGACCGTCTGCTCGAGGAGCCCTGGCTCGAGATCGACGGCATTTCCGGGACCTCGGCCGGCGCGATGAACGCCGCGGTGATGGTCGACGGCTACACGAAAGGCGGGGCCGCCGGCGCGCGGCAGGCGCTCGAGACATTCTGGCTCAGGGTCTCCGAGGCGGCTCGATTCAGCCCGTTCCGGCGCGGGCCGCTCGACGTGCTTCTCGGCCGTTGGACTCTGGATTCTTCGCCCGTCTACGTCGCCATGGATCTCATATCCCGTTTGTTTTCGCCTTATGACATGAATCCGAAGGGCGCCAATCCGTTGCGAGAGATTTTGGCCGATCTCGTCGATTTCGAGCGGCTGGCGCGGGCGCCGATCCACCTCTTCGTCACCGCCACGAATGTACGGACCGGTCGCGGCAAGGTTTTCAAGAACGACGCCATTACGCCGGAGGTTCTGCTCGCCTCGGCCTGTCTGCCCACCATGTTTCAGGCCATCGAGATCGACGGGGAGGCCTATTGGGACGGCGGCTATTCCGGCAATCCCACCCTCTCGACTCTCGTGCGCGAGTGCGAATCGCACGACACCATCCTGATACCGATCAACCCTGTCGAGCGCGAAGGCGTGCCGCGCAGCGCCGCCGAGATATTGAATCGACTGAACGAGGTGTCCTTCAACGCCGTCGTGTTGAAGGAGTTGCGCATGATGGCCCTGCTTAGGCAGGTCGCGGACCCGGGCAAAGGCGAGGGCGCGCAATGGGCCAGCATGCGCGTCCACAGCGTCAAGAACGACATCATGACCGAGCTCGGAGCCTCCTCGAAGCTCAACGCGGAATGGTCATTCTTCTCGTTTCTGCGCGACGAGGGGAGAAAATCCGCGCAGACCTTTCTGGAGACGCATGCGTTCGATCTCGGTCGCCGCTCGACCCTCGACATCGATATTCTCCTCGAAGGAATTTGACGGAGGAATTTGACCCATGGGACTTCTCGGCATTTTTGTCGCCCTCGGCCTGCTGATATGGCTGGCGTACCGGGGCTGGAGCATTCTTCTGCTCGCTCCTGGCGCAGCCGTCATCGCGGCCTTGTTGGCGGGCGAGCCGCTGCTCGCTCACTGGACGCAAACCTTCATGGGCAGCGCTGCGCGTTTCGTCATGCAATTCTTTCCGATTTTTCTCCTCGGCGCCCTGTTCGGCAAGCTGATGGAGGATAGCGGTTCGGTATCGACGATCGCGAGCTTCATGACCGAGCGCCTCGGCGCGAAGCGGGCGGTGCTGGCGGTCGTTCTCGCCGGCGCCCTTGTCACCTACGGCGGCGTCAGCCTGTTTGTCGCCTTCTTCGTGCTCGCGCCAATGGCGCATGCGCTGTTTCGGGCCGCGGCGATCCCAAAACGTCTGATGCCGGCGGCGATCGCGCTCGGCACCTCGACCTTCACAATGTCTGCGCTGCCTGGAACGCCGGCGATCCAGAACGCGATCCCGATGCCGTTTTTCGGCACCACTCCTTTTGCGGCGCCGGGCCTTGGAATCATCGCCTCGGCCGTCATGCTGGGTTTCGGCCTTTGGTGGCTGTCGCGCGTCGAAGCCAAGGCTCACGCCAGGGGCGAAGGCTATGGCGATGAAACCGCCCCGGCGGAAGACGCAACGCCAGCCCAACATGCGGCAGGCGACCTAACTGTCCGCGAGCGCGCGACGACATCGGGCGCATTTGACCCCGCCGAGATCGCCCATAGCGACCAAAGCGCCGCGGGCCCGCCGATCGCCCTTGCGGTGCTGCCGCTGATCATTGTCATCGGCGTCAACCTTGTGATGTCGTTCATCATATTACCGCGTCTCGATGCTTCCTATCTCGCCGAAGAAGCCTGGGGCGCGACGTCGCTGTCCGCCGTCGGCGGCGTTTGGGCCGTCGTCACCGCGCTCGCCACGGCGATCATCGTGCTGATCGGCGTCAATTTTGCCCGCCTGCCCTCGCTGCGCGCAACCATGGACGCCGGCGCCAATGCGTCCGCCCTCCCTGTGTTGAGCGTCGCCAGCCTCGTCGGCTTCGGCTCGGTCGTTGCGGCGCTTCCCGCATTCGCGATGGTGCGCGACTGGGTGCTCGGCATCGAGGGCGGTCCGCTGATCTCGCTCGCGGTGGCGACGAATGTGCTCGCCTCGCTGACCGGCTCGGCGTCGGGGGGCCTCACCATCGCGCTCGAAGCGCTCGGCGAATCCTATATGAAAATCGCCGGCGAACAGGGCATCGACCCGGCGCTGATGCATCGCGTCGCCGTGATCGGCGCCGGCACGCTCGACAGCCTGCCGCACAATGGTGCCGTCGTCACCCTGCTCGCGGTCTGCGGCTCAACGCATAAGGAAAGCTATCTCGACATCGTCATGGTGGCAATCGTCGGCGCCCTTCTCGGGCTTGTCGCGGTGATTGGATTGGGCGCGACGTTCGGGTCCTTTTGAGCGTCTCGGGTCATATTTGAACGGCTCGATCGCGCCGTAATCGAGACCAGGCGCGCGCGGGTCAGACCCCACCCGGCTCCTTCGCGCTTTCCGGCGCCTTGACGCCGAACCATGTGACGTAGAGGGCGGGCAAGACGATGAGCGTCAGCATGTTTGATCCCGGACTTTGACGGTGCGCACCTTTGACGGCGAACAGCGCAACCTCAACGGGGCCGGGCGCCCGCGGGTGGGGGTTACGCGCGCCGGGTGCTCGGTGAAAGCGCCTTAGGCCGTAGTGACGATTTATCTGAGCATTATGGCGATGGCGGCGAGCAGGACGAAGCCCCGGTAATTGGCGAGGAGTTTGTCGTAGCGGGTGGCGACGCGCCGGAACTGCTTCAACTTGTTGAAGA
>WBZN01000266.1_pt1 | contig 58260 bp, 56 predicted proteins | sample 5204281 | NCBI WGS metagenome assembly WBZN01 (sample SAMN12344347, study PRJNA552823) | activated sludge metagenome | biome: Activated sludge suspended growth; feature: Nitrification reactor; material: Wastewater; isolation source: activated sludge from nitrification reactor of wastewater... | reverse complement strand
TTCGCCGGAGCGAGCCTCCCATATAGCTTGGGCCTCCCAGTTTGTCGACGACTATTCCCCGACAGCCCCTGTCTCGATTGGAGGGGGCCCCTGGGAGCCCGGTTTGCAGGAAACCCTTCGCGTCTTCCATTTCCCGTCGTTGTCCGGACGCCCAGTGAAGAGGCGAGCGCCCTTGGCGGAGTATCTCGCGAAGCTCGCGGCCCGGGAGCCGGGTCGCCCCGGCGAACGAGACGTCTCCCTCGGAATAGCGCTGCATACTCTTGCCGATTCCTTCGCGCACGAGAACTTTACGTGGTCCGTGTCTGGGGAGAACGAACGCCCGACGAAGTGGAAGTGGATCTGCGTACCCATTGGGCATTGTGACGCCGGTCACGCCCCGGACGATCCTTCTTCTGATTTCTCGAAGGCTGCGGACGCCGCTCTAGAGGTTTATGGGCGCGTACGAGACGTTCCCTACGCCGAGGGGATTGCCGCGCCAATCGAGCTTTCGGGCGACGCACTGACGAGTCTCAGGAAGGAGCTGGAAGCCCTGTTCGTCGCGAACACAGGCAGTGCAGCCACGCGTTCAGAAAGAATTGTCGCCTATCTCAGGGCTCACGGCGTGCCTGTAGTTGACTACGCCGACGCATCACGCCGATGGTCATCTTCGATCGACCGATTCCTCGAAGGAGTCAACCGGCAACGCGACATCGTTGGCGGTCTCTTGGCGACATGCAACACATATAGGGGCTGTGGCCTCGATGACTAGGAATGGGTACGACGAAGCGGGCGATGATGTTGGCGCGATCTTCGCCGCCGCTGGATTGGTAGGCTCTGCTATCACGGTGCTTGGACTGGTTCTCGGACTCGCTTCTTTTCGCTTTGGCGAGGGGAGCGAGCGCACACTTACTTGGTTCTTTCCGGTTGCCAGTTTGTTCGCTGACTGGGTACTCCATTCGGCGTTCCTGCCGATGATGTTTCTCCAATGGGTGTCCTATTCACTCTGCGGGGCGCTCGCCGTGCGCCGGCGCCGCTGGTGGTGGATCGCCCTGCCAGTCTTTGTCCACCTGTCGGCGCTCTGGATCGCGCTACGGCATGCACATTAGTCGCCCATTGGCCGTGATCCGGCGACAGAGTTCGGAGCCGCCAGTAGCAGAATGTTGTCTGGAGGGTCGTGACTGACTGTTGTTGGCCAGGTCCGCCCATGTGGCTGGTGCAAGATCGCTAGGCCGAGGGCTTAGCCATGGGCAACGAATTGGGCGGATAGACACTGAGGCGCAACGCTTCAAGCGTCCCTGCGGCCACAGTTCCCACAACCCTGCCGCAGCTGGGAGGGGGTCAATTTCCCCCGCCGATCAGGGGGTCAATTTCTCACGCCGATCGACAGCCGTAGGGATGGCGCCCTGGACGCCCGCAAAACTCACGGCCGTTGACCTTCGCAAAGGCGAGCGAGCAGAGGACGTCGACGACTACCTGCGAGTAGACCTTGCCGACGCCCTTGAGCCTTCCACAGTAGAAGGTGTCCTGATTCAGCAGTTCTCCGGGCCGTGACGCCTCGACGTTCCGGCGGCGGAAGTCGACGCTGTGCCGCTCGAGCAAGGCGATCTGACGCTCGCTGAGGACGAAGGTCTGCTGCTACGCGTCGCGTTCGAGTCGTAGGAAGCGCTTGGTTCGGGTCTCGAGCTCGTGGCGCGGCCGGATCAGCGAGTAGTCGAGGCGTCGACCTCGGGCGCAACGCGATTCGGATGCAGCCCTCGTGGGCCACGCTTCTCTTCGACCAGCGCCGCAGTGCCACCGATCTGAAACGCGCAGCGGATCTCGTAGAACTAGTCGCGGTGATAGCCCATAAGCTTGAAAGCCTTGGAAACGTTGCCGAGCTCTTCGGCCAGTTGCAGCAGCGACAGCTTTCTCTTGGTACTCCGCGATACGGCGGTCACTTCGGCTCTCCTCGGTAGTTGGTTGGTCGCACCTTCAATTGCACCCCGGAGACCGGGTTGATCGCCTTCGTCACATCTGGCGTAATGGAGGTACTGTCAGAGAAGTACTGAACAGACTCAGTCCCGTCGCTTCGCGGTCGTCGCTCGGCAGCTAGGGAGACGGTCGGACCCAATTGGCCTGGTCTCTCGGGCGCCCCATTGGCTCTTGTGCCAGGCCATTGAGCTGCCTAGTCTCGCGTCTGAAGTCGAGGCGAGAGGCGCCGAAGCATCTCCGTCCGGCGCCATTGAGCCATGACGGCCAGGACGATGTCGATCTGAAAGCCGCCTCGATCGTCGTCCCTTCAGTAGCGAGTCACTACCTCCCAACAAGCAGCGAAAGGATGCCTCATGAGCGCCAAGATCTTCGTCAACCTTCCGGTCAGGAACCTCACGAAGTCCATGGCCTTCTTCAAGGCCCTAGGCTGGTCGTTCAATCCGCAGTTCACCGACGAGACCGCTGCGAGCCTGGTGATCTCGGAGGAGATCTACGCCATGCTGCTCACCCACGAGAAGTTCGCCGGGCTCACGAACAAGAAGATCGCGGACGGCGGGACGGTGGAGGCGATCATTGCGCTCTCGGTCGACAGCAAGGCCGAGGTCCATCGCATCGCTGATGCCGCCCTCGCGGCCGGTGCGCAGGAACCCAAGCCGCCGCAGGACTACGGCTTCATGCAGTTGCGCAGCTTCCTCGATCTCGACGGACATCACTGGGAGATCTTCTACATGGATCCCAGTCACCTGCAGCCGTAGAGCTGATCGCGGCCGGTCGCGACGAGAAGACCGCGGTGCCCGCGGGGCACGACGGATGCGGTCCCGTCGAGCTCCGCAATCCGACGAGATTTTCCGGCGCGCTTGTTGCTCGCGCAACGGTCGTGATTTGATGCGCGATCACGGACGCTCTTGCCGGAGCTATCGCCCGTCTTAGGGCATCGGAGTCCTCGCGAATCTATGGCAGAAGAGACGAGACAGCCGCGAGCGGGCAAACAGCACGCGTGTCACGCGAGTCGAGTCTCCGTGGTTCGCAGGCGGCCGCGAGAGATGGAGCGTTCGAGGCAGATCGCGGAGCGCGGTCGAGCAGCGCGAGACGACGCGCGATGAGGCTCCTCTTGATCCAGCACGTCACGGACGAGAGTTCCGCGGCGCCGGAGTTTCGCTACCTCACCTCGTGGGTCGCGGAAGAGGTGCGAAGCACCGGTACGACGACGAGAATTCTCCATTCGGACGCCGTGCGCGCCGCCGATCTGGAAGACGCTGAAGCGGTGCTGCTTCTCGCGGATCCGAGAGTTCTGCTCGGCCGCGCAAGTGTCGGCGCCTTGCGCGAAGCGCTCGAGATCCCGGGCACCGAGGTCGCTTATCCGGCGCCGCTCTCCGAGTTCCTGGATCAGGCAGACCGACCGCTCTATACCCTCCGAGGTTTCGAGGTGCTGGAGGCAAGGGTGCTGGCGTCCGTGGGCTCTGGGTCGGCGCTCGTTTCCGAGGCAGAGATTCCTCCCGTCAGCCTCTGGCGCGCTGCAGCGGTGCGCGATCTCGCCAAGGGTGCCGGCGGGTTTTTCGGTCACCAGGCGCTCGCTCGAGCGATGCGACACGCGTTCGCCGGTGGCGTCGCTCGCCGAGCGGGCGTGTATCACCAGTTCATCGATTACTACGGCGTGGTCCGTAGCGACATCCTCCCGCACGTTCGGGCCGGCGTGCGTGAGGCCCTCGAGATTGGCTGTGGGCGGGGCCTCACCGGGAAGTTCCTCAAGGATTCGCTCGGCTGCCGTGTCACCGGCGTCGAGCTCAACCCGGTGGTCGCCCAGTCTGCCCGGGAGAACCTGGACGCGGTCGTAAGCGGCGACGTGATGACCGTAGCGATCCCTGGGCGGTACGACCTCATCGTGGCCTGCGAGCTGTTCGAACACCTCGTCGAGCAAGAAGCATTCCTGGGCCGCATGCGCGAGCTGCTTGCTCCCGGCGGGACGATTCTTCTATCGGTACCCAACGTCGGGCACTGGTCCGTGGTGGAGGACCTGCTCGCGGGACGCTGGGACTACCTTCCCATCGGCCTGCTTTGCTACACCCACTTTCGCTTCTTTACTCGGCACACGCTCGAGAACTGGGTTCGTCGCAGCGGCTACAGTGACGTCGAACTGGTTCCCCAACGTACGGAGGTCCCGGAGTCCTTTTTGGAGCTCGCGGCCGGGCGTGGCTTCGCGGTGGATCTCGAGAGCCTGGGCACCAAGGGCTTCTACGTGCTCATCCGGTGAATTCCGTCGGCACGAATCGTAGTGCTCCAGAAAGCGCCGTGCGCCGTCTGCCCAGCCGGCTGCTCTGTCCTCCGTGGCGGCCTCGCGGTCGATCGACGGGTTGAGCCGCGTCCGCTGCGGATGTCGTCGCTCGCAGCGGCGCCTGCGATCGCGAACCAATCCGCCGCGTCGCGGGAATAAGCCGGCCCCATTCGCGTCTAGCACGGTGCGAGCCGGGGCAAGAACGCTTCGGCTCCTTGGCGACAGGAGCCACTCATGAAAGTCCGACACTCCCTGCAGCTTCTCTGCCTCGGCGCGGCGGCCGCATTGTTGCTCACCGTGCCTGATACGGCCCGCGCGGCTGATACGGCCGGTGCGGCAAGCATCCAAATCCTCTCTCCCAAAGATCACGAGCAGCTGGAGGCCGACGAGACGTATCAGCTGGAGTACGCCGTCGAGCCCGGGCCCGGGGGCGACCACTTCCACGTCTGGGTGGACAGCGACCGCGGTCCCGGCATTCACGACCGCAAGGGCAAGTACACGCTGCCCAAGATGAGCCCCGGCGAGCACGTGATTACCGTCAAGGTCGTCGATAAGGGGCACGTGCCGACCGGTCCGCAGCAGTCGATCCACGTGATCGTCAAGTAACGACCGGCGATGAGCGATTTCGTCTACGCGCTCATACAAGCGCTGCACAATCTAGGTGCCGCGGTGGTGGTGGCACTGCCTACCGCGGCGCTGGCACGCGAGCGCGCAGGCGTAGCCCCCGCGCGGCGAAGCGCGATTCTGTTGCTCGTTGCCTGGCTGCTGCTGGCGGGGAGCGGCGTGGGATTCGGCGTGGCTAGCCTCGCGCTCAAGGGCGCGTTGCCCGAGATCGAAGGTGTCGCGCGATGGGCGCTCGGCATCAAGATCGCGGGTGCCGCGCTGGGGGTTGCCACGAGCGGAGCCGCGGTGTTTGCGGGCCGCGATTGGACTGCCGCGGCGCGGCGGCGCGCGGCCTTGGTCGAGCTCGTGGCGGTGGCATTTCCCCTGGCCGCCGCGGCAGTGCTGCGCTGGTATCTTTGATCGTGCGCCCGCGGCCGCAGGATCAGGCAGGAGTGGGCGGCCGCATCCAGGGAGGATTCGGGCCGATCGGTGTCGCGGCCGCGACCACCATGCCATCTGCAGCAGAGCACGATCCCGAGCGCCGGTTGCGGGCTTTCGAGTCCGCGGTGCTGCCGCATCTGGACGCGGCGCAGAACCTGGCCCGCTGGCTGACGCGCGAGCCCACGCGCGCCGAGGAAGTCCTGCAGACGGCCTGCTTGCGCGCCTTGCAGGCGTTCGACGGATTCCGCGGCGACAACGCCCGGGCTTGGCTGCTCGCGATCGTGCGCAATACGTTCTACAGCTCGCTGCGTGACCCGGAGGAGCGCGTCTCGGCAGAGGCTGTCGAACTCGACGAAGGGGCGCCGTCGATGCCACGCGCGCCGGAGCCCGATCCGGAGACCCTGGCCCTGCTCGCTGCGGACGCGCGGCTGCTCCAGGCGGGCTTGCGCAGCCTCGCGCCGGTGTTTCGCGAGGCCATCGTGCTGCGCGAGATGGAAGGATTGAGCTATCGCGATATCGGCGAGATCGCCGGTGTCCCGATCGGCACGGTGATGTCCCGTCTGGCGCGGGCGCGCCAGCAATTGCAGGCGTTCCTGATCGCCCGCGGCGTGGCCGCAGGAGGCTCCCGTTGAGTTGCGACTCACCGTATGAACGCATCTCGGCGTACGTCGACGGCGAGCTCGACGCTGCGGCGGTGGCGCAGCTCGAGCAGCACCTGCGTGGCTGTGAGGATTGCCGCCGCGCGGCGGAGAACGCCCGGGTGTTGCGTCACGGCATCCTCGCCGCCGGGCTGCGCGTGGGTGCGGATCCAGACACGCGCGACCGTTTGCGCAGTGCCCTGCGGAGCGCGAGCCGCCAATCGGTCGCCGCACCGCAACGAGTGGCTGCCTTCACTCCGTCCGTCGCCGGTCCACGGTGGACGCAACTCTGGGCCCTGGCCGCCACCGTGGCTTTCGTGGCCCTCGGAGCCTTCAACCTCGGCGGCTGGTGGTCCACTCGCGGGCCCGCCGAGCCCGCGGCGGAGGCCGTGGTCTCGAGCCACATGCGCTCGCTGCTCGGTGAGCACCTGCTGGACGTGCCGTCGAGCGACCGCCACACGGTGAAGCCGTGGTTCAGCGGCAAGCTCGAGTTCGCGCCGCGGGTACTCGATTTGGCCGAGGCGGGTTTCCCTCTGCAGGGCGGACGGCTCGACGTCATCGAGGGCAAGCGCGTCGCGGCGCTCGTGTACCAGGCCGACAAGCACGTGATCAATCTCTTCGTGCGGCGATCGATGGAGCGGCCCGGTCTCTTCGTGCGGCCGCTGCCGCAGGAAAGCGGCACGCTCGACGGCTACGGTTTCGAGCGCTGGCAGGACGAGGGGCTGGAGTACTGGGCGGTCTCCGACGTGGATCGACCCCGCCTGCAGGAGTTCGCGCGCCGCTGGCACGATCGCGCGGGCGTTTCGTAGGAGGGACGCGCAGCCGCGGGCGATGTTCGTCACGCCACGCGCTGACCGGGGGCGGGCCGCGCGCGGCTGACGATCGGAGACGATCAGTTGCCGAGCAGCACCGGGAGGCGATCGCGGAACGAGCGGCTCACCGTCAGGCGCTGGCCGGAGTTGAGGATCGCGATGTAGTTGCCGTAGCTCGTGAGCTCGAGCTCGCGCACGCAGTCGGCGTTGATGATCGTCGAGCGATGAATGCGCAGGAAGCGCTCGGGGTCGAGCCGAGTCTCGAGCTCGCTGATCGCCTCGCGCACGACGTGCGTCTTGCCGTCCACGGTGTGGATGCGCACGTAGTTGTGCGCGGCGTCCACCCACTCGATGTCCGAGATCTTGAGGAAACTCACTCGGCCGGCGGTGCGCAGGGGCAGGCGCTCGATCGTGCGGCGCTGGCCGTTGCGGCGCGAACGGTCGGAGACTTCGTCGCGCACGCGGGCCAGGGTCGAAAGGAAGCGGTCTTCGTCGAATGGCTTGAGCAGGTAGTCGACCGCCTCGACCTCGAACGCGCGCAGCGCATGCTCCTCGTGCGCGGTCACGAAGACGACGGCGGGCATGGCGCGCGCCCCGACCTCGTCGATCAGCCGGAAACCGTCGGCGCCGGGCATCTGGATGTCGAGAAAGACGACGTCCGGCGACGCTTCGCGCAACGCCACGAGAGCGCTCGGTACGTCGCAGCTCTCGGCCACGATTTCGATGTCGCGATGCTTCACCAGCAGGTCGTGCAATCGATCGCGGCCGGACGGCTCGTCATCGACGATGAGTGCTCGCAACATGGCGCAGGGTCTCCACGGGTTCGTTGTCCGGCTCGCTGGCAACGGGTTCCAGGCGATACGGCAGCTCGACCAGCGCGCGGGTGCCGCGCGGCAGGCGGTTTTCCAAGGTCATCTGGTAGTTGTCGGCGTACAGCTTGCGCAGCCGGCCGCGCGTGTTCGACAGGCCGACGCCTTCGCGAAGACTCGAATCGGCGGGCAGCCCCGGCCCGTCGTCGACGATCTCGATACGCAGCCGGTCCTGCATGCGGCGGGCGCGGATGAAGGCGCGCACCGCGCTGTGGCTGGGGGACACGGCGTGCTTCACGATGTTCTCGACCAGCGGCTGCAGCAGCAGGTTGGGTACGCGGCAGCCGAGCAGGTCGGTCGGCACGTCGGCTTCGAGGAACAGGCGGCCGCGGAAGCGCACCATCTGAATCGCCATGTAGCTGTTCAGGTGCTCGAGCTCCTGCTGGAGCGGCACCTCCTGCGCGCCGGTGGTGGCGAAGGTGAGGCGCAGGAAGTCGCTCAGGCGGCAGAGCATGCGCTCCGCGGCGTCGGGGTCGCGGCGCACGAGGGCGGTGATGGTATGCAGAGCGTTGAAGATGAAGTGCGGATCGAGCTCGGCCTTGAGGAGCTTCATCTCGGTCTGCGCGAGCGCCGTTTCGAGCTGCGCCGCGTCGAGCTCCTTGGCGCGCAGCTGCCCCTGATAAGCGAGGGCGCTCACCGCGCTCAGGATCACGCCATACATGAAGAGGTCGAACAGAATCCAGGAGCCGAAGAGGGCGCCGAGCGCTTGGCGCAGCGTGAAGTCGTCGGTGCCGAAGGCGTGATGCGACACCAGGCGGGTGAAGAAGATGCAGATGCCGGTCGCGCAGGTCGCGGCGAGCGAACGCAGGACGTGCCGCGGTAGCTGCTTCCAGAGCCGCGCCGGCACCAGAGGATCCTGCTCGCACCAATGCACGACGAGAGGCAGAAAGACGCCCCACCAACAGCAGCCGGCGAGATACCACAGGATCGCCTGCGACCGCACGGGAACTTCCAGCGCGCGCGCGGCGGCGATCTGGCCGAGGGTCCCGACCAGCCCGACGAGCGGTCCAATGGAAACGATGAGAGCGATCTTGCGTGCGTTCATGGGCTGGCTTGGCGAGCTGTCTCGAGGGCTGAGTGTACTGATTGCTGGCCCGAGCGGAAGGGCCCGGGCCGAACGACAAGAAAGCGGGGCCTGACGACTGGTCCAGCCATCCGGCGTCTGCGGACGGGGCGCGGGAAAAGCGGCCGGCGCGGCGTCCACAGCGTCGAACGGCGAGCTGCTCACTGCGGTACGGCGGCGCTCGCCGCACCGAAGATGGCTCGGGTGTCCGGGTCCTGCAGGAAGGCGGAGAAATGCACGTTCTCGGGCTTCCAGTCCCGCTCCAAGCGCACGTTGAGAGTGGTGGTCTTCTCGCCGCTGCTCGTGACCTTGGCGGCGCGCTGGAGCCGTCGGACGACGTAGTCGTCGTGGAGCGTGCGGTGGGCGTTCTCACCGTGCGCGACGTCCGTCACCAGGCCGTTCTCGACTACCGCGAGCATCAGGTCGAGACGTTCCGGGTGCCCGTTTGGCGGCGTCGTGGCCAGCTCGACCGTGATCTTTCGGCCGTCGCGAGTCAGCTTGAGGGCGACCTTGCCGGCGGGCTGTGCCGCGGCGTCGGCGAGCTGCTTGCGGATCGAGCGCTCGTCCGAGCCCACCGCCGAGAACTTGCCGTTGATGATGGCCTGCGGCGTATAGGTTCGCCCCGCGCTCACCTGCTTGGCGTATGCCACCTGCCGATCGGTCCAGTCGGCAGTCGAAAAGGGATCGGTCCAACCGACGTAGTTCCACGAGTCCACGTGATAGCCGAGCGCCACCAGGCGCCCTTGCCACTCCGGCTCTTCCGAGAGCTTGCGGAGGAGGGCGTCGGCGGGTGGACAGCTGGAGCAGCCCTGGGAGGTGAACAGCTCGAGGACGACACTGCCTGAAGGCGCAGTCGCAGGGGCTCTGTCCTCGCCACGGGCGCCGGCGGTTCCGAGGAGGACCAGGGTGACGGCTGCGACCACGTGTGCCTTGTAGGGACGATTCATCGGAGGTCTCCTGACAACGTAGTGAGGAGCGAGCCAAGCTCGCCGTTTTCGGTCATCGCAAGTTCACTGCCAGCGCAGTGTCGAGCGCGCCGCGGAGGTGCTATCTCGTTGATAGGGCGAACCCACAGCGAAAGCGCACGCGGCGCGCCGTGGTGCGGGCGCGCCGTCGGCCGGCATGAGCGCGACAGGAATCTGAATCTTCGGTGTGAGGAAGCGGCGATTGAAAAAGCGCTTCGGATGCCAACGAAGCGTCCCTGGCCCGCGAAGCTGTCTTACCGGACGCCCGGCCACGCGGATCGGCGATGTTCAACGTCCCGGATCGCGCGCGCCCGGAGTGGTGAGTTCAGACGAAATCGCGACGCGAAGCAGAGGCGATCCAGCACGTAAAGCTGTCGCGTCGGCAGCGGGACGATGTCACCAGGACCGGTGCGCGAGTTCGGCGACCGTGGTTCAGCGCGCTGAACCGGCGCGGCGTTGGTGCTCACGGAACCGCGGGCGGGCGGTCCCGTGAGGCCGGTCTCAGGCGTACTTGATCCAGCGGGCGAGCTCCTTGAAGGTCGGCTTCTTGCCGTACATCAGGATTCCGACGCGATAGATCTTGCCGCACATCCAGGTCATCATCACGACGAAGGCCGTCGTGAGCACATAGCCGAGCGCGATCTGCCAGGCAGGCGGCGTCTTCACTGCGATGCGCAACAGCATGAGCAACGGCGTGAACGGCGGGAAGAGCGAGGTCGCGACGGCGAGCGGTGAGTCCGGATCGTTGATGATGACGAACATCAGGAACACCGGAACCACCAGGAAGAAGGCGGCGCTCGACGCCGCCTGCTGGGCCTCCCGCAGGTCGTTGAACGCCGCGCCGAGCGCGGCGTAAAACGAGGCGTAGACGAAGAAGCCGAGCACGAAGAACCCGGCGAAGTTGGCGATCAACATGGGCGAGACCGCCGGCACGTCGAACGGCAGCGTCGCCAGCACCACCCCCAGGCCACCGGTCAAGAGCGCGGCGCTGAACAGCCAGATCAGCACCTGGGTGAGGCCCACGAGGCAGATGCCCACGAGCTTGCCGAGCATCATCTCGAAGGGCTTGACCGTCGAGACGATCACCTCGACGATGCGCGAGGTCTTCTCCTCGAGCACGCCGCTCATCACCTGCTGGCCGTAGAGCATGAGCAGCATGTACTGCAGGAAGAACATGCCATAGGCGAAGAAGAATCCGGTCATGCCGGTCTCCGCCTTGCCGCCCTCCTTCGTCACTTTGACCGTTTCGATGTCGATCGGCTGTGACAGCTTGGCGACCAGGGCGCTGTCGTAGCCGGCGTCCTTGAGACGGATCTCGCGCACGACGTCCGTGAAGGCGCGCGTCATCCGCTCCTGGGTCATGAAGTTCGAGACCGACTCGCCGTGGTATTCGACCCGGTTGGTCGTCAGCGTGTCGGCACCGATCCACACCCAGGCGTCGAGCTCCTTGGCAAGCGCCCGCCGGTCGAGGGTGGCGCGCTGCGCGGCGGCGTCGGCGGCCGGCGGTTCGATCGTGATCTGGAACGTCGACAACAGGCCGGGGTTCTTCGCGCCCGACGCAGCGACGTCGCCGGCCGTCTTCGTCTTGTCCTGATCGTCGTCCGGCTTGCCGTGCAGCAGCCGGTCCTGCAGCGGCGCCGCGAGCTTGCCCGTCTGGTCGACCAGGGTGAGCCGCAACGAGCTCTTGGCGCGCGACAGCAGCAGAGTCGGCAGCACCGTCATCGCGACCATGAGCAGGGGCAGCAGCACGGTGCCGATCCAGAAGCCCTTGGTCTGGATGCGCGAGATGTACTCGCGGCGGGCGATGATCGAGACGTTGCGGAAGTTAGCGACTGGCATCGTTCACCGCCTTGATGAAGATCTGTTCGAGGTCGGGTTCCTGCGAGCGAAACTCGAGCACTCCCATGCGGCCGACGATCGCGCGCAGCACCGCCGCGGGGGAGGCATCTTGACCGAGCAGTAGTTTGGCGCGGCCGTGGTCGGCGTCGGTGACGGTGAGTGTGGCGACGCCGGCGACGTCAGCGAGAGCAGACGGGTCGCCGTCGACGTGGAGCGCATACGCATTACCGCCCCAGGCGCGCTTGATGTCGTCCAGCCGGCCTTCGAGCACCGCGCGCCCGCTCGAGATCAGGCAGATGTGCTCGCAGAGCTTCTCCGCCTGTTCCATGACGTGGGTGGAGAAGAGCAGCGTCTTGCCCTGGCGCTGGAGATCGGCGAACGCGTCCTTGAACAGGCCTTGGTTGATGGGGTCGAGACCCGAGAAGGGCTCGTCGAGGATGACGATCTCGGGCTCGTGGAGCAGCGTGCCGACCAACTGGATCTTCTGCTGCATGCCCTTCGACAGCTCCTCGATCTTGCGTTTGCCCCAGGCGCCGATCTCCAGCCGCTCGAGCCAGCTCTGGATGCGCGGCAGGCTGGCGGCGCGCCTGAGACCGTGCAGCTCGCCGAGAAAGACGAGTTGGTCGACCACGGTCATCTTGCGGTAGAGGCCGCGCTCTTCGGGCAGGTAGCCGATGCGCTGCAGGTCCTCGGTGCGCCGCGGCCGGCCGAAGGTCAGGATCTCGCCGCTGTCGGGTGCGGTGATGTCCATGATCATGCGAATGGTGGAGGTCTTGCCGGCGCCGTTCGGCCCGAGGAGACCGAATGCCTTGCCGGGCTCCACGCGGAGCGAAACGCCCTTGACGGCCGCAAAGTCGCCGTAGCTCTTCTTGACGTCGCGAAGCTCGAGGCTGTAGCTCATGGTCGCGTGCCCATCCATGTCCTCCAGGAGAGTGCTGAAAACGTATACGGGTACCCGCGCGCGGAGTTGCGCGCCCTACAGGTAGCCGAGGGCGCGCAGACGGGCGCGATCTTCCTCGCTGAGCGCCTGCGGTTCGGTCGCGCCGGCCGGACGCCGCCGATCCGCGAGCCACAGGCGCAGCACCTCCGCCAATTCGCGTTCGACGGGCAAGCCCGATCCCACGAGATTGCGCAGCTCGTCCGGGTCGGCGCTGAGATCGAACAGGTAGGCCCCGTCGGCGATCAGCGCCTCGCCCTTGCTGGTGAAGTACTTGTAGCGCTCGGTGCGCACCATCGCGCCGGTTCCGCCGGCATGCTCGGCGAAGACGGCGCGGCGTCCGTGTCGATGCTCGTCGACGAGCTCGGCCAGGTCGCTGCCGTCGTGCACGGGAGCGGCGATGCCGACGGCGCGCAGGAGCGTGGGGAAGAGATCGACGGTCTGCACCAGACCCGCCCGGATACGGCCGCGTCCGGGGGGCCCCGGCCAACGGATCATCATCGGTACGTGCACGGTCGTTTCCCACAATCCGACGTGGCGATAGTGGATGCCGTGCTCGCCGAGGTTCTCGCCATGGTCCGCGACCACCACCACGATGGTGTCGTCGAGCAGGCCGCGGCTCGCGAGCCCATCGAGCAGGCGCCCGAGCTCGCGATCGGTGTACGCCACCTCGCCGTCGTAGAGATCGCTCTGGGCGCCGAGGACTGGTTCCGCGAACGTCCGCGGCCCGAGCTCGCGGAACGGCTGCCAGGCGAGCACGCGATCCGCGCCGCTCGCCTTCGCGGGCCGCTCGCCCGATGCGTACGGTTGGGGCGGCGTGTGCGGCGTGTGCGGATCGAACAGGTGCACCCAGGCGAAGAACGGCGCGTGCGCATGCTCCAGCCAATCCCAGGCCGCGCCGGCGGACATTTCGGCGGAAAGATGCTCTCCGGCCTCGACGACCGTCTTGAAGCCGCGTCCGAGGCCAGTGTTGTGGTCGCCGAGGTGACGGGCGGAGATCACCGCGAACGTGTCGTATCCCTGAGCGGCCAGGATCTGCGCCAGCGTCGTCTGGCCCGGTGCGATGGCCGTCGCGAGGTCGTACACGCCGTGGTTCTTGCCGTAGAGGCCGGTCAGGATCGACGTGAAGCTGGGATTCGTGATGTTGAAGGCGGTGTAGGCGTTCGGATACACGTCGCTGTCCGCGGCGAGGCGATCGAGCGACGGCGTGAGCGTGGGTCGGTTGCCTCGTGGTCCGACGGCGTCGGCGCGCAGGGTGTCTATGCCGACGAGCAAGATGTTCGGGTGGCGTCCGGCGTCGCCGCGATCGCGACCCGAGGCCGCTTCCGCACGGCGCGTGTAGACGGCAGGTGTTGCCCAGGTGGCGCGCGGCCACTGCGCCGGCGGCGTGCCGGCCGGCACGCCGGCGTCCGCTTCGAGGAGGACATCGACGGTCGTGCCGGCCCAGCGCGCGAGATCGATCTCGACGCTGGCCGGTGCGAACACGGGTGTTGCCGCGGCCTTTCCCTGGAAGACCTCGGTGATCGCGCCGGCTGGAGTGCGCACCGCGGCGTGAAAGGTGCACGGCACCGTGCATCCGAGCGGTGTGAAAGTCAGGTAGGGCGAGGCAGCGAGCGGCAGACGCCAACGCAGACGAACGCCGATGGCGGCGTCGATGGCTTCGACCTGGCCGGCCGGGCGCTTCGGATAGGCGAGCAGCTGTTTGGCGGGCACGCGGCTCAGGTCGCGCACTTCGGCAGCGCCGAGGAACGAGACGATCGGCCGGAACAGCGGCACGTACTTGCCGCCGAAGGGGCGCTCCTCGATCTCGGGCGGTACGGTCCACAGGGCCTCGCGGTGCCAGGCGCTCGCCTCGGGGGCGCGTTGGCAGCCGGCGAGGACGCAGAGAGCGAGGACGGCGAGGGGTGGCACGAGTCGGCGCATCGGCGCGAGTGTACTCCGGGCGTCGCGCAGAGCCGACGGCGGCGCATCCGATAGACTGAGCTGGATGCGGCGGTGGCTGCGGTTCCTCGCTCTGGGTGCCTATTTCGGCGCCGTCCTCCTCGTATTCGTGGTCTCCGCGTACATTGCGTTCAGCATTTTCGTGCGCAGCGGGGTCACCAGCGTGCCCGAACTGGCCGGCCTGACCGACGAGGAGGCCGTAACCATGCTCACCGATCAGGGGTTGCGGCTCAAGGAGCGCCAGGGCGAAGAGGCTTACGACGAGCAGGTGGCGATCGGACACGTCTTGCGGCAGCGCCCGGGCGCCGGGGCGTTCGTCAAGCGCGGCAGCGTGGTCGAAGTGGTGTTCTCCCGCGGCCCGCAACGCATCCAGGTGCCGGATCTGGTTGGCCAGGCGTTGCAGTCGGCGCAGGTGGCGCTCGCGGCCGTCGGCCTCTCTGGGGGCCGTACCTTCTCGGTGTGGAGCGACCAGCAGGCCTCCGGCCTGGTGAGCCTGCAGAACCCTCCGGCCGGAAGCCGGGTCGACCGTGACACGCCGATCGACCTGTTTGCATCGCTCGGCAATTCGGCCGAGACCTACGTGATGCCCGACTTGATCTATCGCGGCTATGACGATGTGAAGGTCTTTTTCGAACGCAGCGGATTCCGGCTGGGGAGCGTCAAGTTCGAGGCCTACGAGGGGATCGCCCGCGGCGTCGTGCTGCGGCAATTCCCGCTCCCGGGGCATCCGCTGCGGCGACAGGACTCGATCGCGCTGGTGGTTGCGGCCGGTTCCGGCGAAGGCTCGTGACGATGAAGATCGCGCCCTCGATTCTGTCCGCCGATCTCGCCGATCTCGCCGGGGCGCTCGCCACCTGTGAGCGCGGGCCCGCCGACTGGGTGCACGTGGACGTGATGGACGGGCACTTCGTTCCCAATCTGACGTTCGGACTGCCGGTTCTCCAGGCGCTGGCGGCGAGGACTCGTCTGCCGCTCGACGTGCACCTCATGATCGCCAACCCGGACGCCATGGCCGAGGCCTACGCGCAGGCCGGGGCAGCCGCGGTGACCGTGCATTGGGAAGCGGCGACCCATCTGCACCGGATCTTGACGGCGATCCGGCGCCACGGCGTGCGCTGCGGCGTGGCGCTCAATCCGGCGACGCCGGTGGAGCTGCTCGAAGATGTCCTGGGCGATGTCGATCAGGTGCTGTTGATGTCGGTCAACCCCGGATTCTCCGGTCAAGCCTTCATCCCGCGCGCCCTCGACAAGGCAAGACGACTGGGCGCCATGGCCGCGGCGGCCGGCGTCGGAATCGCCATCGGGCTCGACGGCGGCGTCAGCCGCAGTAATATCCGGCGTGCGGCCGAGGCCGGCGTGAGCTACTGCGTGGCAGGCTCGGCCGTGTTCGGCGCCCCCGACCCGCCGGGCGAGATTCGTGCCTTGCGCGCCGCTTCCGAGGAGATCGCATGAAAGTTTTGAGAATCGCCACCGCGGCGCTCGTTCTGTTGTCCGTGGTGGCCTGCAAGACCACCGAAACGAAGGATCCGCTGCTGAATCTCGCCGCCGGTGAATCGCTGGTGCAAGGCAAGGCGCTCTTCGAGAAGAAGAAGTACGCTCAGGCCCGCAAGTACTTCCAGCACGCCTTCGAAGCCGAGCCCAACTCTTCCGCCGGACGCGAAGGGCTGCTGCTGGCCGCCGACACGTTGTACCTGCAGGGCAGCAACACGAACCTGATCCAGTCGGAAGCGAAGTACCGCGACTTCCAGAACCGGTTCCCGACCAGCGACCGCGCGCCATACGTGCAGTTCCAGATCGCCCGCTCCCTGGTGGGTCGGATGGAACGACCGGACCGCGACCAGTCCGTGGCTCAGAAAGCGCTCGAGTCCTTGCGCGACCTGCAGCGGCTGTATCCGACGAGCGAGTACGCCGCCCAGGCGCAGGAAGAGGTGGGCAAAGTGCGAAAGAACCTCGCCGAGCACGAGTTCATGATCGGTCGCTTCTATCTGCGCTATGGCCTGCCGGCAGCGGCGGTGAAGCGGCTGGAGTACCTGCTGACCACATATCCGGAATATGACGAGAAGGACAAGATCCTCTACCACCTCGGTCGCGCCTATCGCGAGCAAGGCGAGAAGGAAAAGGCGCAGGCGCAGTTCGACAAGCTCCGCAGCGATTTTCCGAAGAGTCCCTTCGCGGCCAAGGCGGGGAAGGCATGAAGCGGGTCGTCTACCTCGCCTGGGCTGCCCTCCTGGCCTCCGCCTGCGCGACGGTGGCGCCAGCGGCGGACACCTCCGCCGACCTCCAGGCCGTGCAGTCCCGCATCCTGGAGCTGCAACGCAAGGCGGCGGTGGCGGAAGTCGAAATCGCCCGCCTGCGGCAGCAGGTAGCCGCCCTCGAGGGCCGGCTAGGATCGTCTCCCGCCTCACGCCCGACCGCTACGCCGGCCGCTCCGGCTCCGGCGCCTGAACCGCCGCCGGCACCGCCGGCTCGAGTCGAAGTGCAGGATCTCGCGGAGCCGGCCGCGCCCGCCGGGCCGTTTGCCGGGGCTGCCGCGCCGGCGCAGGTCAGCGCCGAAGGCCAGGCGGCGTACGACGAGGCCTACGCGCTCTACCATCAGGGACGCTACGTCGACTCCGAGTCCTCATTCCAGCGCTTCCTGCAGAACTACCCGCACACCGATCTCACCGACAACGCGTTCTATTGGATCGGCGAGAGCCGATTCGCGCGCGGCGACATACGTGGCGCGCTCGCCGCGTTTCGCCAAACGGTGGAGAGCTATCCCCAGGGCAATAAGGTGCCGGACGCATTGCTCAAGGCCGGCCAGTGCCTGCAGGCGCTCGGAGACGCGGATGGCGCCCGCGCGAGCTTCGAGGAGATCGTGAAGCGATTCCCGGAGTCGGCCGCGGCCGTCGTCGCGCAGGAGCGACTCGAGGCGATGCGCTAGTTCCGGGCTTTAAAACCTCCAGTAGTACTTGAGCTAAGGGCCTCTAACCCTTGACCCTGTAAGGGAAAGGTGTTACGTTCGGTAGGTATTCTGCCGACACGAGTAGCGCTGGAGGCCCGCAATGAACCGTCGCTTTCTCGGCTCCCTGGTTGTGCCCGTCCTGTTGGCGGCTGGCGCTGCTGTGGCCGCTGATCAACCGCCGCCGAAGAATCTTCATCTCGTTGGTGACCATTGGACCGCGTGGGACCCGCCGACGGGCGCCCCCGGTCCGTCCACGCGCATCATCGAGAAGGGGGACACGCTCTGGGCCCTGGCTCAGAAGATCAGCGGCAACCCCTATCTCTGGCCCCAGTTGTGGGAGCGCAATCAATACATCAAGGACGCGCACTGGATCTACCCGGGTGACCCGTTGGATACCGGAGTGCAAGTAGCGCCGGCGCAGCTCGCCTCGGAGCCGCCCGCCGGCGGGACGACTCCCACGCAGGACGTGGCGGCAGCCCCAGGCATCGGCTCCGGGACCGGAGGCGGACCCACGGGGGGCCCTTCGGGCGGCGCCGGCAATGCGACCCCGGGCGAGGGCGGTGAGCCCGGGGCAGCCACGCCGGGAGTTCTGACGGCCGCCGCGGCGGCGGCGGCTCCCCAGCCCTTGGGAGCTGAAAGCGACATCGCCTGCACCGGATACATCGGCGACGACGACGAGAACTTCGGCATCCAGATTTCGGGCTCCGAGTATCAGGTCATGGCGCCCAACCTGCGCGGCACCTCCTCGAGCGGCAAGCAGCACGGCAAGTACGGCACGATCGATTCGGTCAAGGTCGACCTCGATCCGGGCGACATCGTGTACCTCGATAGCGGCCAGGCGGCCGGTCTGTCGGCCGGCACGGTGCTCGTGGCGGTCCAACGTGGCGCCCGGGTGAGGCATCCATTGTCGGGTGCAGTCGCGGGACGCTTTTACCAGTACCAGGGACGCGTACGAGTGCTGTCGGTGCAAGAGAAGACGGCGATCGCGGAAATCGTGCAGTCGTGCCGTCCTCTGGGTGTCGGTTCGCGGCTCAAGCTCTACGAGCCGGAGCCGGTGCCGCTCGGCCGCCGGACGGTGGAACGCCCCGTAAACGATCCCGTCTCGGCGGAGACCCTGGCAAGCTCGGCGACGATCCTGCTCTCGGCTGACGGGGAGATCTCGCTGGGTCAGGATCACACGGTGTTCATCGATCGCGGCAGCGACGATCAGGTCACGCCCGGCGACGTATTCACCGTCTATCGCACCAACCGGGAAGGGTTCCCGCCCGTGCCGATCGGCGAGGTCGCGGTGCTCTCGGCGCAGCGGCACACCGCTCTTGCCAAGGTGATCGAGTCGCGCGCACCACTGTTCGTGGGCGACCGCCTGCAGCCGAAGTGAGTTGAATCCCATGCCGAGAGCGCAATCCGCTCTCGGCGCCCAACCTTTCCACTCCCCTCCCGATGGCGCTCTCGCCGCATCGCGCGTTGCGGTGGAGGAGAGGTGTTGCTATGCTGCGCCACCTTTCGTAGTCATCAGGAGGTCGCTGGCGTGGTCAAGCAGAACCTGAACGGCCGACTGCTGCAGATCGTCGATGAGTTGGTGAGCCAGGGGGTCACTCTCGAGCAAGCCCGTCGCGAGTTCGAGCGGCAGTTCATCGTGGCGTCCCTGCGTTGCAACTCGGGAAACCTGTGCCGCTCCGCGAGATCGCTTGGTGTGCATCGCAACACCCTACGCAACAAGGTCTCCGATCTCGGAATCGACTCCGAGGACTACCTCCTGCGCACTGCGCACGGTCGGTCCACGCGACGTCAGTCGTAGTTCCAGTAAACTAGTTTTTCACCATTTCGAGAGATTCCTGCGCCCGAGTGGCACGGGAATCGCAATTACCCGCAAAGGCGCAGTCTGACAGCGCCTTTGGGGTGGTTTGTGTACTTCTCGAAAAGGATGGATTCTTCATGCTATCTAGCAGTATTTTCAAATACTTACGCGTCACTCTGGTGCTCGCTTTCGCGGCCCTGGTTTGGCTCGCGGCCGCACCATCGGACTCCGCCGCGCCAGAACCGCCGATTCCGGTCCCCTCGGGAGATCAGTTGCGCAGTGACCTCGCGTTTGGCAAGTGGATGACCGATTCTTGGGATTCTCGTAAGACAGCGTATCCAAGCAACCGCCCGGCGGATCGCGACTTCGAGCTCTTCCCCCGCACCCACGTCTCGCGGCGCCTGCGCCCCGCCTCCGTGCCCTTCGGCTCGGCCATTCACGAAGTGGCGACGAAGTACCGCCTGGACGGCCCCTTGCTGGCCGCGATCGTGGAAGTGGAGTCGAACTTCGACGCGCGTTCGGTCTCGCCGGCCGGCGCTTTGGGATTGATGCAGGTGATGCCGGACATCGCTGGTGAGCACGGCGGCGATCCCTTCGACCCCGCCGTCAATCTCGATGTCGGCGCGAAGTACTTCCGCAGCCTGCTCACCCGCTTCAGCGGCGACGTGGAGCTGGCGCTGGCGGCGTACAACGCCGGCCCGACGACCGTGCTGCGATACGGCCGTGTGCCGCCCTATCGCGAGACGCAGGCATTCGTTCGGAAGGTGATGACGATCTACCAAGACCGCAGTCGGGATGGGGAGCCCGACCTTCGTCTGGCGCAGGCCTTGCCCGCGCCAGAGGCACTGCAGGCCCGACGTTAGCTCTTGTTCGGCTTTTCCGCTTCCTCTGGGCCCTCATCGCCCTTGAGGCCCCGGCGGAAGTTGCGGATGCCGTCCCCCAAGCCCTTGCCGAGCGCCGGCAGGCGCGAGCCGCCGAAGATGATCAGGATGATGAGGAAGAGAAAGAGGAGCTCGGAGAATCCCAGGTTGAACATCTCAACCTCCACTGCCCGCGGCGCATCAGGCGACCGCTGCAACCGGAAACTGTAGCAGATTCACCGCAGCAACAGCTTGCGCAGTGGAGCCGCGATGGCTGCGCCTTCGGGCAAGCGTCCGAGGTGGAGCAAGGCCCGTCGCAAGGTCGGTGCGACCAGCGGCAGATGCTTGTCGCTGCCGCGCCGCGCAAACGCGAGAAAGGTTCCGGCGGCCTTGAAGCCGCGCTGCACCGCGGCGCGCCGGTAAGAGAGCTCATCGATGCCGAGCCCCGCCGCCAGGCCGCGGATCGCCGTCTCGACGGCTCCCGGCGCGAAGAGACTGTCGTTGAGAAGTGAGGCCCAATCGTAGCCGGCCGGACCCAGTCGCACGTCCTGGTGGTCCAGTATGGCGAGCCCTCCGTCGGCCAAGGGAACGAGGTTCCGTGCCATGAAGTCGCGATGACAGACGACCAGTCCAGCGCCCGTGCTCTGCGCGCACACCACGCCGAGGGCGGCCCGCAGATCCTGCGCCAGTCCCGGCTCATCCCGCAGCCGCTCGTGGAGCAGCAGGCTCCACGTTTGCTCGAGCTCGCGCAGGAGAAGGGCCTCGTCGAGGTCGGGATTGAGCGCGTGCACGGCCCGCGTGTCGATACCGCGCAGCGCCACCAGTGCCTCCGCGGCGCGCGCGAACCACGGCGAGCGCTGCGCCCAGCTCAGGCGCCGCTCGTACAGAGTCTGCCGGCCGAGATCCTCGACCAGCATCAGGCCCACCCCGAGGTCCGCGCCGAGGATCCGTGGCACGCGCACGCCGACCGACGACAACAACTTGGTGGAGCGCACGAAGCGCTCGGCAGTCGAGCGCACGGCCTGCGGGTACAGCGCGAGGATGGCTGCGCGATCGGGCCCCGCGCTGACGCGCACATAGCGCCGCGGCGAGACATCGCCGGCGAGAACGGAGAGCCGCGCCTCGCCCCAGCCCTGAGTCGCAAGCCAGGATTGCAGAGCCGCGGGCGTGAACTCGTCTGCGAGCGGCGCGTTCATCGTTGCGTGGCGGACGGTAACACAGCGGCGGACTCGCGGCCGCCGTTGACAGCGCGACGGACGGCGAGTAGTTTGCCCGTGTCGTGGACGAACCGAGCATCGGCGAACAGCGCCTGCGCCAGATCCTGCGTGAGCTCGAGCGGGCGCTTGCGGACGCGATCGGCGACTCGCCGGAAATCAGCGCAGGCCTGCGCCGCATTAGGGACGAGGGGTACGACGTGCAGGTGGTGTTCGACTGCAAGGCCCGTACGGCCGAACCCGAGCGCACGCCGCGCCGCCGCACGCCTCAACCGGTGTTTCGCATTCACGGCGACGATCTGGCGTTTCTGCGCTCGATCGGCATCGACCCGACGCGTCGCAAGCGCTCGGGCTGAGCGCTGCGCCCCGCGAGCACGATCTTTCAGGAGTTGCTTCGCATGACGGAAGCGCAGCCGGACGACCGGCCCGATCTGCTCGGGCAGGATCTCGCACAGCTCGACTCGACCTTGATGCCCTACGTCGAGAAGCGCTTCCGTGTGCGGCAGGTATACGACGCTCTGTATCGTCGCGCGGCGTCGGAGTTCGAAGAGATGACGGAGCTCGCGCGCGGGCTGCGCGGCGAGCTCGCGATGCGTTTCCGCGTGGGCGTCCCGGAGATCGAGGAGCGACGGGTCTCCACCGACGGGACGCGGAAGTACCTGCTCAAGCTTCGGGACGGCGCCTCGGTCGAGGCGGTCGACATTCCCGACCGCGGCCGCCATACGCTGTGCATCTCCAGTCAAGCCGGGTGCGCGCTCGCCTGCCGCTTCTGTGTCACCGGCTTCTGGGGCGCGGGGCGTAGCCTCACGGCGGGCGAGATCATCGGTCAGGTGCAGGCAATTCGCCGCGACGATCCGCCGCTCGGCGAGAGCCTGAACCTGGTGTTCATGGGCATGGGCGAGCCGCTCCTCAACCTGGGCGCTCTCGAGCCGGCGATCGCGATTCTCAGCGAATCGATCTCGCTGCGCCGCATCACGGTCTCGACCGCGGGAGTCATTCCCGGCATCGAGGCGCTCGCGGCCTGGTCGCGGCGACCCAACCTCGCCGTTTCGCTGCACGCGCCGGACGATGCGCGGCGCAGCGAGCTGATGCCGATCAACCGCTCCTATCCGTTGGTCGACCTGATGCGCGTCCTGCGCGCGTATCCGCTCGAGCGCGGCCGGCGGATCACCTTCGAATACATCTTGATCCGTGACTTCAACGATGCCCGGGCCGACGCCGACCGCCTCTTCAACTTGCTGCGCGGGATGAGCGCGAAGGTGAACCTCATTCCAGCGAACCCCGACCCCGTGCTCGGCGACACGATGGTGCCCCCCGACCCGGAAGTGATCGCGGCCTTCCAACAGCGCCTCTTGGACCGCGGTCTGACTACAACGGTGCGCCGTCGCCGCGGCGACGACGTGTCCGCAGCGTGCGGCCAGCTGCGCGCGTTCGCCCGCCAACCGCGCGGCTTTCGGCGCAGCAACCTAAGCTTCTGAGCGAGCTACCTCGGGCCGCCAGATGAAGGCCAGGTTGCGTCCCGCCGACGCGCCGTCCCGGCGATAGCTCCACAGCAACTCCGGAGAACAGCGGGTGCAGACGTCGACGGCGGCGATCGCCTCCACGCCGGCCTGTCCGAGTTGCCAGCGCGCGGCGGCCACCAGGTCGGCGTGGGGCTTGCGGTCCGGGAAAGGCTGCTGGAGCGCGCGCTCGTCCGCCGCCGCGGCGATCGCCGCTGCAACGTCGCCGCCCACCTCGTAGCAACAAGGACCGATCGCCGGTCCGATCCAGGCGCGGACCTCGCCGCCGCCTCCGCCGAGGCTGCGCACGGCGCGCGGAATGACCCCGGCAACGATGCCACGCCAGCCGGCGTGTACGGCGGCGACCCGACCATGTCCGGCGAGCAACACCGGTACGCAATCCGCCGTCGCGATTGCGAGTGCCAGCCCGGACTGGTCCGTCCAAAGTGCGTCCGCGGCTCCGCAGTCGCCGTTCCGAGCGCCGACGACGTCGGCGGAGTGCACCTGCCGCAGCCATGCGAGGCGGGCGGGAGCCGCGGGTCCGGACTCACCCGCCGCACAGGTCAGCGCGAGCGCGGCGGCACGATCACCGGCCGCCACGCGGCCCGCGAAGCCGATTTCCGCATCCGGCGCCGAGGCGCGCCAGACGGCACCGTGCCTTGCCAAGCTGTCGATGGAGTGGAGCATCGCGAGGAAACGAGGGCGGCGCCGTTGCGCCCTCGAATCGCCAAGATAGACTATCGCGCATGAGCTGGGAGGCGGTGATCGGTCTCGAAGTGCACGTTCAGTTGCGCACCGAGACCAAGATGTTCTGCCGCTGCCCGAACCGGTTCGGTGCCGAACCCAACACGCTGATCTGTCCGGTGTGCCTCGGCTACCCCGGGACTTTGCCCATCCCCAACCGCCACGCCGTCGATCTGGCGGTCGTGCTGGCGCGAGCCCTGGGTTGCACCGTTCACGAGCGCTCGATCTTCGCGCGCAAGAACTACTTCTACCCCGATCTCCCGAAGGGATATCAGATCAGCCAGTACGACCGGCCGCTGGCCGAGGGCGGCGAGCTGCCGCTTTCGACCGCCGAGCGCAGTATCCGCGTGCACCGTCTCCATCTCGAGGAAGACGCCGGCAAGCTGCTGCACGAGGCTCCGGGCGGATACGCCCTGCCGGGCAAGAGCCTGGTCGATTTCAATCGCTGCGGAGTGCCGTTGGTGGAGATCGTCTCCGAGCCCGACCTGCGCAGCGCGGACGAAGCGCACGACTACCTGCAGACGCTGCACCGCGTGCTGCTCTACACCGGCGCGAGCGACGGCAACATGGAAGAGGGCAGCCTGCGTTGCGATGCCAATGTGTCGATTCGCCCCGCGGGCGAGTCCCGACTGGGCACCAAGGTCGAGGTCAAGAACGTCAACTCCTTCCGCAACGTGGCGCGCGCGATCGAGCACGAGATCGCGCGGCAGGCCGCGGTGCTCGAGGCCGGGGAACGAGTGGTGCAGGAGACGCGCAGCTTCGACGCCGGCGCGGGCACCACGCGCACTCTAAGGAGCAAGGAAGAGGCGCACGATTATCGCTACTTTCCGGAACCGGATCTGCCGCCGCTCGACCTCGCGCCGGAACGCATCGCTGGACTCATCGCGACGCTGCCCGAGTTGCCGTGGGCGCGCCGGGCACGGTTCATCGCGCAGTTCGGTCTCTCGCCGGTGGATGCGCGCGAGCTCACGACGGCCCGCGAGCTCGCCGACTACTTCGAGCGCGCCGTCGCATGCCTGCCCGAGCAGCCCAAGGCGCTCGCCAACTGGGTCGTGAACGAAGTCCGGCGCGAGCTCAAGGAGCGCAAGGCGGAGATCGCCGAGGCGATGCCCGTCGAGCGACTCGCGGCCCTCGTCGGAATGATCGAGCGCGGCGAGGTTTCGAGCAGCGCGGCCAAGGAGGTCTTCGCGGCGATCTGGACCAGCGGCGAGGACCCCGCCGCCGCCGCCGATCGCCTCGGCCTCCGTCAGGTGAGTGACGACGGTGAAATCGAGCGCTGGGTCGGCGAAGTCCTCGCGGAGTTCCCTTCGCAGGCGGAGCAGTTCCGCGCCGGTAAGGTCCAGGTGCTCGCGTTCCTGGTGGGACAGGTCATGAAGCGCTCGGCAGGCCGGGCGCAGCCCAAGAAGGTGCAGGAGTCGATCCGTGCCGCCTTGGAAACGCCGGCCGGACCCCCCGCATGACGCCGGGCCCACAGTCCCCGCGTACCCATCCCTCGCCGTGATCCAGTTCTTTCACGTCGGCAAGCGCTTTGCGAGCGGGCAGGTCGGCCTCGACGACCTGAGCTTCGAGATCGCGCGCGGCGAAATGGTCTTCATCACCGGCGCGAGTGGTGCCGGCAAGACCACCCTGCTCAAGCTGATCTTTCGCGAGGACACGCCGACCCAGGGCCAGATTCTGGTGAACGGTCGCAACGTCTCATCGTTGCCGCGGGCCAAGATCCCCTACCTGCGCCGTACCATCGGCGTGGTCTTCCAAGACTTTCGTCTGATCGCGCGCAAGACCGTGTTCGAGAATGTGAGCTACTTGCCGCGCATCCTGGGCATGGATCGCGAACAGCAGCGGCGACTGGCGTACGAGACCCTGCGGCGCGTTGGGCTCGCGCATCGCATGAACGCGTTCCCGCTCGAGCTCTCGGGCGGCGAGAAGCAGCGCGTCGCGGTGGCACGCGCGCTGATCAACGATCCCGAGATTCTGCTCGCCGACGAACCCACCGGCAATCTCGACCCCGAGCTCTCGCGCGAGATTCTGGATCTCTTCGTCGAGCTGAACTTGCGCGGCACGACCCTGTTGCTCGCCACGCACGATCGCGCGCTCATCCAGCGGCTCGGGCGGCGCGTGCTGACCCTCGAGCATGGGCGGTTGGCTGGCGACCGCCCCGCGGCGGCGCTGCCTGCCGACGAGACCATCCGCGACCAGCCTGCTGGGAGCTCCGAGTCGCTCGGGGTCGTGCCCGCTGCCGAGACGGAAACGCAACCAGGATGACGCTGTTCAAGGCGCTGCTCTATTTCGTTCGCGAGGCAGCGCTCAACATGCTGCGGGGCTGGCGCGTCAGCTTGCTCGCGGTGCTGACCATCGCGGTCAGCCTGTTCGTGGGTGGCGTCTTCCTGCTGATCAGCAACAACATGGCCGCGGTCATCGAGTCCTGGCGGGCGCAGGCGCGGATCGTCGTGTATCTGAAGAACGCGGCCACGCCCGAGGAAGACGGGGCCTTGCGGGCGCTTGCCGCCAGCGGACCGGGCGTCTCGCAGGTCACGGAAATCGATGCCGCCGAGGCGAAGCAGCGCTTCCGCAAGCTGTTCCCGAGTTTGTCGGATCTCGTCGAAGGTTGGAGCGAAGATCCGCTGCCGCCCTCGCTCGAGATCACGCTCGCCGCACAGCCCATCGAACCGGTGGTCTTCGACGCCTGGATCGCCAAGCTGCGCGCCCTGCCGGCCGTGGCGATGGTCGACGACGACCGCGACTGGCTGCATCAGCTGGAGACACTCATTGCGGTGGTGCGTGGCGTGGGACTGGCGCTCGGCGCGATCTTGCTCGGCGCGGCGACGTTCACGATCGGCAGCGTGATCCGCCTTACGGCGTACCTATACAGCGAGGAGATCGGCATCCTGCGGCTGGTCGGCGGTACCGAGTTCTACATTCGTGGACCGTTCTATCTCGAAGGCTTCCTGCAGGGCCTGATCGGCTCGCTGCTCGCTGTCGGAGCCCTGGCCGGCGCCTACCAGTTGGTGCGGCCGGAGGCGCCGACGTCGATCCTCGCGTGGCTGGTCGCGAGCGACTTTCTCGATGGCCGCACGATCGTGTACCTGCTCCTGCTCGGTGGTGGCGCCGGATTCCTGGGCGCCGTGCTTTCGCTGCGCCGCGAGACCCTAGGAGCGAAGCCGGAGGACTGAAGCGGCGCTTGCGAGCGCTTCCAGGGAACGAAAAAGGCCCCGCCGCAGTCGGACGGGGCCTTTCGTTCGTGGAACCTATCGTAGTGCTACTGCAGCCTGAGAATGATCACCGCGCGGCGATTCTCGGCGCGACCGGCCGCGGTGGCGTTGTCGCCCAACGGATCGGCGGAGCCCTTGCCGGAAGCAGTGATGCGGCTGCCGTCGATGCCGTGCCGCTTCATCAGATACGTCTTCACGGCGTCGGCGCGCTGCTGGCTCAGCCGCATGTTGGCGGACTCGGCGCCCTTGTTGTCGCTGTAGCCGAGCACCTCGGCGGTGAGCGAGGGATCCTGCTTCATCTTCAGGGCAACCTCGTCGAGCTTCGCCTTGGCGATGTTCGACAGACGAGCGCTGTTGGCCGTGAAATTGATCGTCTCGCGCTGCTCGGGCGCGGGTGCCGGAGCCGGAGCCGGCTCGGGGGCCGGAGGAGCGGCTACCGGTGCCGGCGTCGGCTCCGGAGCGGGCGGTGGTGGCGGCGGGGCGGGGGCGGGGGCCGGCTCGCTCATCGGAGCGGCCTTGGCGTGGGCGCCGAAGCGCGGCATGTAGGTCAGACCGAACACACCGCCCAACGGGCACCGCTTGTCGAAGTTCGAGAGCTGCCCGAGGTCGGCCCGGAGCGCGAAGTTGAGCGCCCAACGGTCGTCACCGAACCACAGTCGGCCGCCCGTGGTGAGATCGACCGCGTCCTTCAGCTTGACGTCGCCGTCGTTGTAGAAGGTGCCGACCAACTCGGTGATCCAATCGAGATGATCGGAGACCGACCCGGCGTACCCGAAACCCGCGATGGCTTCCTTGGGAAGCACCTTGCCGGGGTCGTGATAGCCCACGTTGGCGGTGAAATTCTGGTACGACCAGTCCAATCCGGCACCGAAGCCGCCCTTGCCGGCAAGACCGGCATCGCGCAACTTGCTGTCGGCCGTCTTGGGCTCCCCGAATACATTGAGAGCGAGGCGCGAGTCGTCGCCCTCGGCGCCGAAGAGCCGGAACTTCGTACCGATGCGGACGTTGCCCATTCCCTGCTCGTCGCTGAGCGGGACCGCGCGATTGAAATCGTCGAAGGGGACCATGAAGCTGATCTCCCAGCGGTCGGTGAGTCCGTAGCCGACGCTGGCGCTGTAGCGTGTCCAGTCGATACCGATGTGATCGACCTCGTTGCCCGGCCGAAGGAACTGATCCTTGGTGAGCCGGTCCCAGTTGCTGCCGTACAAGCTGAACGACCATTGCCCCTGCGGCAGCGTATCGCCCGTATACAGGCTGAAGAGACCCGTCTCACCGGTCAGCGTTGGCGCATTCACACTCTCGCTGGCCATTGCCGCCGCTGGAGCGAGCAGCAACAGGCTCGCGAGCACCACACCCTTCGTTTTCATCGCAATCCTCCGATCAGCAGAACGTCTGCTTGCATTGTCGCGGTCATATTCTACAAAAGCGCGGCTATTACCCGCGTCTGTTCGTACGCGTTGGATGCCCCTGCAAAGGCCAAGCCACTCCATCCAAGCTGGTGGGCCCCCCGGCACCGCGAATGGAAAGGGGGGCGTGCGCGCCGTGGGCGCGAAGGGTCAGACGGTGGCCAGAAGCTGGCCAACCCGGTCGAGATAGGCCTTGGACTGATTCGGTCCGAGCGCGGCCGAAACGATCTTCTCCTGGGCCCGGACCAGATCCAGGACCGCGTCGACGCCGCGACCGGCCTCGAGCTCCGCTCGGCTCAGCCGGAACGAGTTGTCGAGCTCGGCGGCCCGTTCGTGGCTCGCGAGCAACTGCGTGGCGAGGCGGTGAACACGCTCGGCGATCTGCGACAAGTCGGCGTTCGGCATCCTCTGCAAGCGATCGATCGGTAGCTGTGCGAGATCGTCCTTGAGCGTCACCAGTCCGGACGTGATGAGGCCGTACAGCAGCTTGCAGACCTCGAACGGATCGCCGCCAAGCCCGATGGCGATCTCGTCGATCGAACGCCGCTCGTCGATCTTGCAGATCACCGCCCATTCCTGCGGGGTGAGCGAAACCGAGGTGTTGACTCCCTGATCCGTGAATACCGGCACCAGACGGGTCGAGGGGATGCGCTTCGAGAGCACCTGCCACTCGTCGATACGACGCGCGGCCTCCATCAGCAGGTTGGTGTTCGACTTCTGGATCGTCGTGAGGTCCGACTCCTGGCCCGGGCTGAAGACGAAATCGCCCTCTCGCCAGATGGCCAGCGCGTAGACCGCCTGCTCTCCTTGCAGATCGCCGAGCTGGGCGTGCACGATCTGCCCCTTGCGCAGGAAGATCTCACCGGCCGCCGTGCCGTTCTTCAACGTAAACACGCCGGTCTTCCCCGAGACCGACACCAATTGAATGATGTCCGGAAGGGGAAGTTCGCGCAGAGAGCCCTGGAATGCCATCGATCCGTTTTCGCAGTGTCTGGAGTTATGGGTCCGCGCGCCCTGCCTTGAGCCAACTCAAATTGTTGCGCGACCTAAAGTTATCGTATCACGGGGCAAAAAAAGCGGTCAAGGAAACGAGGGGTTCCGGGCGCCTGGCCGGCCATTCAGGAGCGGCCGCGTTGGATGGCCGCCTGGGCTCGGGCGCGCTGCACGCCGCAGATTGCCACCGCCAGGGCGTCGGTCGTGTCGGTCGCCAAGGGTGTCGTCGAGAGGGCGAGCAGGAGGCGGACCATGCGCGCCACCTGGACCTTTTCCGCGCGTCCGTTGCCGGTGACCGCGCTTTTCACCTCCGCGGGAGAGAATTCGTGCGGCTCCAAGCCGTAGCGGGCGAGCGTCGCGAGGAGGGCGCCGCGCGCCTGCGCGAGCACGATGAGCGAGCGGGTGTTGCGCCCGTGAAACGTGGACTCCACGGCGGCCGCGTCCGGTCGAGTGCGGCTGAGGATCTCGTCGAGGCGCTCGACGAGGAATGCCAGCCGCGCGCCGAGCGAGCCGCCGCGTGGGCAGGAGATGCGTCCGTGCTCGAACAGGAAGAGGCTGGATCCACGTTGTTCCACGAGCCCGAAGCCCACGTGCCAACTGCCTGGATCGATACCGATGACGCGCACTTCGGAGTATCCTAACGGACCCGCGCGGCTCGCGCTAACCCTCTCGAAAATAAGCCTTAGAGAGGCATCGACATTTGACTCCCGAGGCGCATGAATGCTAAAACCAAGGGCTATTCCGGAGACCGAGGTGGCGCATGTCCCTGATCCTCGTAGTTGAGCAGGAAGGTCGCTACATCGAGCGCATTCACGACGCTCTATCAGCCGAGGGCTGGCGCGTGAAAGTGGTCAATGGGCGCGAGCCGGCACTGCAAGCTGCGGCCTCGGAGGCGCCTCTTCTCGTGCTGGTGAACACGGACCTTCCCGATGCCGTGCAGCTGCTCGATCAGTTTTCCCGCCACCGCGGTGGCCCGGGCACGGTGGCACTGGTGCCGGAACGATCGGTGGGTCGCGTGACGTCGCAGGAGCTCGGCGCCGACGAGCTCCTGGGCAAGCCGTTCTCCGATCAAGATCTGCGCCTCTTGGTTCGGCGAGCTCTCTCGGTGCAGCGCGATGCGCGTCCGACGGTGGCGAGCGGCAGCGGCAAGCAGCTCACCTCCGAGGACATCTTCGGCGACGTGCTCGCCGAGATGGAGAGCGACGCTGCGGCGGCGCGCCCGGCGGCCGACGCCGGCAACAGCGCGGCGGCGATTCAACGCAAGCTCGAGAAGACCCTCTCGGGTCTCGATCTCGCGCAGGTGAAGCCGGCCCCGACGAAGCCCGCGGCAGCGAAGGCCGCGACCGGTGGCGCGATCGACAAGCTGATCAGCGACACGTTGTCGGGCCTGGAGGCGGGAAAGCCGCGCCCGGCAAAGCCGGCGACGCCGGCCGTGACTCCGGCGCCGCGAGCTGCGCCGACTGCTCCTGCGGCACCTCCTGTCGCAGCGGCTCCCGTTCCTCCGCCCGCGGCGCCCACCGCGCCGCCTCCGGCGACGACTGCGCCGCCACCGCCGCCGATCGTGGCGGTTCCCGTTGCGCCTTCGCCGGTGGCACCGCCGCCCGCTCCGGCTCCCACTCCCGTCGTGCCACCCGCGCCGGTGCCGCCGCCGGTTGCGGCTCCGCCGAAGCCGTCAACGCCGCCGCCGGTCGCACCGACTCCGGTCGCTCCGCCGCGCCCGCCCGAGCCGCCACGGCCGGCGATGCCCGTCGCGACGGCGAGCTCCGGCGAGGCCGTGAAGCGGCGCACCAGCGAGATCGACCTGGCGCAGCTCGACGAGCTCGCGCGACCGCGCACCAAGACCGGCACCGGCACGGCCGCCAAACCGCCGGTGGCTCCCGCGGCGCCGGCCGCGGATGCTCTCCGCACGCAGCGGCTGCCCACGTTCCCGTCGCTCGCGAGCGAGAGCCGAGAGTTCGGGCAGTACACCCTGCTCGATCGCATCGCCGTCGGTGGCATGGCCGAGGTGTGGAAGGCGCGGATGAAGGGGGTCGAGGGGTTCCAGAAGACCGTCGCCATCAAGCGAATCCTGCCCTCGCTCACCGACAGCTCGGACTTCGTCACCATGTTCATCGACGAGGCCAAGCTCGCGGCGCAGCTGCAGCACAACAACATCATTCACATCTACGACCTCGGCAAGCTCGGCGACGACTACTACATCGCCATGGAGTACATCGAGGGCAAGGACCTGCGGACGATTCTCAATTCCGCGCGTTCGCGACAGCTGCCCATGCCGCACGAGCTCGCCCTGCTGATCGCTTCCCGCCTGGCGAGCGCGCTCGACTACGCGCATCGCAAGCGCGACTTCGACAATCGCGAGCTCGGCCTGGTGCATCGCGACGTCTCGCCGCAGAACGTACTGATCAGCCACGAGGGCGACATCAAGCTCTGCGACTTCGGCATCGTCAAGGCGGTGTCGAAGGCCAGCAAGACGCAGATGGGTGCGCTCAAGGGCAAGCTGCAATACATGTCGCCCGAGCAGGCCTGGGGCAAGCCGGTCGATGCGCGCTCCGACATCTTCTCGCTGGGATCGCTGCTCTTCGAGATGCTCACCGGCCGCCGATTGTTTGCCGGCGACAGCGAGATCTCCGTGCTCGAAGCGGTGCGCGACTGCCGCGTCGAACATCCGCAGGCGATCGATCTTTCGATTCCCGGGGAAGTCGACGCGCTGGTCATGAAGGCCCTGGCGCGCGAGCCCGAGAACCGTTTCCCGAGCGCCGGCGCAATGCAGAAGGAGATCGAGCGCGTGCTGCAGGCGCTGCGCCGCAGTCCCGGTCCGGCCGATCTGTCGGCCTACATGCACAAGCTGTTCGGCGGCGAAGGACGTAGCGTAGAGGCCGCTGCCGCCGATGCGATGCCGTCCGCGGCGGCGCCCGTGATCGGTAGCGGTGCGACGGCGCTGTCGTCGACCGGCTCGCAGGTGAAGCCGATCGCGGCGCCGCCGGGCGCCACCGCGACGCGAACCGACGAAGCCGACGGCAAGGGCCGGATGATTCTCTGGGGTGCGATCGCAGCGGCCGTCGTGATCGGAGTGGGGCTCTATTTCTATCTCGGCCGCAAGGGGCAGGCGGCGCCTCCCGCGCCGGCAGGACAGGAGGCGCCGGCGACTCCTGCGGGCGATGGCGCCGCGCCCCCGACACCTCCCGCGGGCGGAACCGTGCCGCCCGCCGGGGCGACCGCTCCGGCGCCGAACGGCGCGACCGCGCCAGCTCCCGCGGCGGGGGCGGTGAATCCGCAGGCCCTCGGCGCGCGTGTCGATCAGGCGGTGGCGCAACACGAAGAGGCGCTGAAGCAGCAGTTCGAAGCCGAGAAGAAGCGCCTAGCCGACCAGATCGCCCAGACCAAGGCGACGCCGCAGCCGGCGAAGCCGGCGCCCGCTCCGGTGGTACCGACGGTGGACCCGGCGAAGGCCGAGCAGGATCGCTTGGCCGCCGAGAAGGCGGAGCAGGACCGCCTGGCCGCCGAGAAGGCCGAGGCGGACCGCCAAGCGGCCGAGAAGGCTGAGGCGGACCGCAAGGCGCAGGAGGCCGCGCAGGCTGCGGCGGCGGCAGCGGCCAAGCCGCAGGAGCCCACCGTGCAGCTCGGGCAGATGGTCCAGGCCGGAGAGGCGGGGGTGATCCCGCCGTCGCTTGTTTCGCGCCCCCAGCCCAGTTATCCTCCGCTAGCCAAGCAGATGCGGGTCGAAGGCGACGTGATCGTCGAGGTATTGGTGGACGAGAACGGATCCGTGCGTGACTCTCGCGTCGTCAAGAGTGTCGCCCAGTTGGACGGCGCGGCTTTGAGCGCCGCCCGCTCGGCGAAGTTCCGCCCCGCGACCAAGAACGGCGTGCGGGTGAAGATGTGGTTCCGTTTGAATTTCCCGTTCCGGATGTAGGCGGCGTCTAGAATCGCCCACGCCGCGCACGGAGACCTTGGAGGAACGAATGGCTCTTACCGATCAGCAGCGCAAGTTCTACGAGAACTCGCTCCAGGTGACGAAGCAGGAAATCTCCGATCTCGATCGCTCGATCGAGGAGGAGCTCGCCAAGGTGAAGGACCGCCTCGCGGAGCTGCAGAACGCCAAGAAGGCGGCGCGCCAGATGTACGACGCGGCATGCCTGCGTCTCGGTATCGCCAACGATCTCGCCGAGGAAGAAGAGGCCGCAGAGGTCTAATGTCCCTGTGGGGCCGCGGCAATCGCGCGTCCCCGCAAGCGGTCGTTCCATCGCGCCCTGTGGGTCGATGAGGACTCGACCGCCTCGAGACTCCGGATGGCCTGGTTCAAGAAGGACAAGAAGCCCAAAGCGGTTCGCGAGGACCGCGAGCGGAGCAATGTACCCGAAGGTCTGTGGGTCAAGTGCGACGGCTGCAAGGAGATCGTCTACTCCAAGGAGCTGGAGCGCACGTTCCGCGTCTGCCCGAAGTGCGGCCACCACTTCCGGATCGACGCCCGCGCGCGCATCCGCCTGCTGCTCGACGAGGCCGCGCCGACGGAGCTCTTCAGCCGCGTGGCGCCGGCTGACCCCCTGCAGTTCAAGGACACCAAGCGGTACCAGGATCGCCTGAAGCTCTACCAGGACGCGGTCGGAGAACGGGACGCCGTGCTGGTCGTCGAGGGCCATCTCGACGAGGTGCCGGTCGTGATGGCGGTCATGGAGTATCGCTTCATGGGCGGCTCCATGGGCTCGGTGGTCGGAGAGAAGATCACTCGCGCCGCTGAGCACGCGCTGGCCAAACGCCGTCCACTGCTCGTGGTCTCGGCCTCGGGCGGGGCGCGGATGCAGGAAGGCATCCTTTCGCTGATGCAGATGGCCAAGATCTCCGCGGCCCTGGCGCGCTTGCGCGAGGCCCGCCTGCCCTACATCTCGGTGCTGACCGACCCGACCACCGGCGGTGTCACGGCCTCGTTCGCGATGCTCGGTGACATCAACGTCGCCGAGCCCGGCGCGCTGATCGGGTTCGCCGGGCCGCGGGTCATCGAGCAGACCATCCGGCAGAGCCTCCCCGAAGGCTTCCAGACCAGCGAGTTCCTGCTGCAGAAGGGCTTCCTCGATCTGGTCGTGAAGCGCACCGAGCTCAAGGAAACGCTCGGGCGTTGCCTCAAGCATCTTTCCCGCTGACCGACACGCCGCGCGCCACCGCGCCGCCACCGCGCGCCATGAGCCTCACGCCCGCAGCGATCGCGACACTGTCGCAGCTCGAGTTCTTCGGCATCAAGCTGGGTCTCGAGACCATGCAGACCCTGCTTCATGCGCTGGACGATCCGCAGGTTCGATTCCCCGGCGTTCTGGTCGCGGGCACCAACGGCAAGGGCTCGACGTCGACACTGCTCGCGGCGATCGCGGGCCACGCCGGGCTGACGGTCGGTCTCTACACGTCGCCGCATCTCGAATCGCCGCGCGAGCGCGTCCGCATCGATGGCACGGCGCTGCCGGGTCCGGAGCTCAGCGAGCTGCTGCTCGAGGTGGTCGCGGTGGCAAGACGGGTTCTCGGTGCGCCGCCGACGTATTTCGAGGCCTTCACTGCCGCGGCGTTCTGCGCGTTCGCGCGTCGGCGCGTCGACCTTGCAGTGCTCGAAGTGGGGATGGGCGGCCGACTGGACGCCACGAACACGGCCGATCCAGTGCTCTCGATCGTGACGCCGATCGGCTTCGACCATCAGCAGTACCTCGGCAATACACTCACCGAGATCGCGGGCGAAAAGGCGGGCGTGCTGCGCCGCGGTGCGCCGGCGGTGGCCTGGGTTCCAGCCCTCGAGGCGCGCACCGCGCTGGCGTCCGCGGCGGTGCGGCTGGGCTGCGATCTAGAGCTGGCCGATGCGACGTGCACGGTAGCGGCGGCCGGTCGACCCGACTGGACAGGCACCGACTTGCGGGTGTGCACCCCGGCTGGAGAGCATTCCCTACGCTCGGGCCTGCTCGGTGCGCACCAACGCGGCAACATCGCGCTCGCGGTGCGCGCTGCGGAGCGCCTGCGCCAATTGGGTTGGACGGCGATCGATGACGGAGCGATCGCGCGTGGCGTGGCCGCCGCACGATGGCCCGGGCGGCTCGAGCGTGTCGATCTGGGCGACGGGCGGCGCGTACTGTTGGACGGCGCGCACAATCCCGACGGAGCCGACGTTCTGGCGGGTTTCCTGCGCAGCGTCGGCGGTCCCTACGACCTCCTCTTCGGCGCGCTCGCGGACAAGGAGACGGAGCGGATGCTGCCGCAGCTCGTCCGCGGGGCACGGCGCGTGACGCTCACCTCGCCGCCGTCGCCTCGTGCGCTGGCGCCGGCGGACCTCCTGGCGTGGACCGAGGGACACGAGACCATCGTCGAGGCCTCGCCGGAGCGAGCGCTCGACCTGGCCCTTGCGGCGTTGCAACCCGACCGAGCGCCGCTCGTGGTCTGCGGCTCGCTCTACCTGGTGGGCGCCCTTCGCCGGGCGCTCCGCCTGCGCTGCGGCGTGCCGGCTGCGGCGGAGGACGTCGTGCTGTGGTGAATCGTCACTGATCAGCACGAAGCCCCTCTGCCGAGGGGAAGCCGCACACGCGCCGCGGCCACGCTCGCATGCCGGCGCCCGACCCCGCGACGCGAGAATCGCACACGACTGCGGCGCTCGGCTGGCGTGGCGCCGCGGCACCGGCTGACGGCGACACGCACTCAGCCGAGGGCCACCCAAACGTGAAGGTCCAGCGACGATCGCAGATCCGCCGCGTGCCGAGCCCCCTGCGGCTCAGGCCAGGGGGTCGTACAAGGGGTAGCGCGAGCACAGGGCGTGCACGCGGGCGCGCACGCCGGCCAGGCCGTCGGCGCTGTCGTGGCCTCCCAGGGCCTCCGCGATCAGCGTCGCGACCTCGTCCATGTCCGCCTCCTTCAGGCCGCGGGTGGTCACCGCGGGCGTGCCGAGCCGGATGCCGGAGGCGACCATGGGCGGATTGGCGTCGAACGGGATGGTGTTCTTGTTGACCGTGATCGCCGCCGTCTCGAGGGCCTTTTCGGCGACCTTGCCGGTGAGGCCGCGCGACGCCACGTCGAGGAGGAATACGTGATTGTCGGTGCCGCCGGACACGATGCGGTACCCGGCGCGCTCCATGCCGATCGCGAGGCGCGCGGCGTTGACGACGATCTGCCGCTGGTAGGCACGAAATTCTTCGCTCAGCGCCTCTTTGAAAGCCACCGCCTTGGCGGCGATCACGTGCATGAGCGGGCCGCCCTGGATGCCTGGGAACACGGCGCGATCGAGGTCCTTGGCGAACTCTTCCTTGCACATCACCATGCCGGCGCGGGGTCCGCGCAGTGTCTTGTGGGTGGTAGTGGTGACGAAGTGGCAGTGCGGGATGGGGGATGGGTGGATGCCCGCCGCGACCAGCCCGGCAATGTGCGCGATGTCGGCCATCAGCAACGCGCCCACCTGGTCGGCGATGGCGCGGAAGCGCGCGAAGTCGATCACCCGACTGTAGGCGCTCGCGCCGCAGACGATGATCCGCGGGCGGTGCTCGCGCGCCAGGCGTTCGACCTCGTCGTAGTCGATGCGCTCGTTGGCGCGGTCGACGCCGTAGGGCACGACGTTGAAATCCCGGCCGGAATAGGACAGTCGGTGCCCGTGCGTGAGATGTCCGCCGCAGGAGAGATCCATCCCCATCAACGTGTCCCCAGGCTTGAGCATCGCGAAGTACACGGCCATGTTGGCCGAGGTGCCGCTATGTGGCTGCACGTTCACGTGCTCGGCCCCGAACAGCTGCTTGGCGCGCGCGATCGCCAGCCGCTCGGCGACGTCCACGAACTCGCAGCCGCCGTAGTAGCGCTTGCCGGGATAGCCCTCGGCGTATTTGTTGGTCATCACCGAGCCGGTCGCCTCGAGCACGGCGCGGCTGACGAAGTTCTCCGAGGCGATGAGCTCGAGCCCGTCGTTCTGGCGCGCGCGCTCGTCGCTGATCGCCTGGAAGATCTCCGGATCCGCGGCGCGCAGCGTCTGGTAGTTCGGCATCTGAGGCTCCAGGGTTCGTGTCTAGCTCTCGAGGGCGCCGATCTTCGAGATCCGACGCTCGTGGCGTCCGCCCTCGAAGGCAGTGTCGAGAAAGGTCCGCAGAATGGCCTCGGCGTGATCCGCCGCCACTTCGCGCGCGCCGAGCGTCAGCACGTTGGCGTCGTTGTGCGCACGGGCGAGGCGCGCGTTGAACTGATTGTTGCAGCAAGCGGCGCGTACGCCGTGCACCTTGTTGGCCGCGATCGCCATGCCGATGCCCGTACCGCACACCAGCAGGCCGCGCTCGGCCTGGCCCGCGACCACGGCGCGGCCGACGGCGCCCGCGAAGTCCGGATAGTCGACGCTCTCAGGAGAGGACGTGCCGAGATCGCTGACCTCGTGACCCCAGCGGGTCAGCGTGTCGCGCAAACGATCCTTGAGGAGGAATCCCGCGTGGTCCGCTCCGACGGCGATCTTCATGAAGCGCAGTAGATCACGGCCCGTCCGCATCTCGACGCAGCGCCGCCCGGGATGCGGGCGGCGAAATCGGCTTACTCCGGGCTACCGGCCTCGGGAGTCTCTTCGGTCTTCTTGGGCTTCTTGGCCGGGGCCTTCTTCGGCTTTTCAGCGCCTTCGGCTCCGTCCTCGGCCTTCTTCGCCGGCGCCTTGCGCGCCGGCTTCTTGGCCTTGTCGGCGTCGCCCGCCGCCTCGGCCGCCTTGCCGCTGCCTGCTGCCGCCGGTCGCTTCGAGGACGTGGGCTTCTCGGGCGTGCGCGCGGCGGCCTCGGCCACCCGGCGCTGCTTCAGACGCTTCTGGCGGCGCTGACGCCGCCGACGCAGTTCTCTATCCTTTTCTCGCATCGTCCCTCCTGCGGTTTCAGATCAGATGGTGCCTGCGCGCCGGGCTTTCCGCGCGCGTTGGAGGCGGCACTCGGTGTGCGCGAGCTTGTCCCAACGGTCGATGGGTGTCAAGGCAAACCCCGGCAGGGCCGAGGCTTGCGCCTCACTGACCGGCGGCGCGGGCGTCCTGAACCTTGCGATCGGCCTGCTCGCCCTTCCCGGCCAGTTCCTGCTTGTACTCGGTCAGTTGCCCCGTCAGCCCGGGGTCGGACAGCGCCAGCATCTGCACGGCGAGGAGCGCGGCGTTGCCGGCCCGGCCGACGCCCACGGTGGCCACGGGCACGCCCGGGGGCATCTGGACCATCGACAGGAGCGAATCGAGCCCGCCGGCCACGGCCGTGGGGATCGGCACCGCGATCACCGGCAGAGTGGTGTGGGCGGCGAGGACGCCGGCGAGGTGCGCGGCGCCGCCGGCGCCGCCGATCAGCACCTGCAGGCCCCGCTCGGCGGCGCCGGCCGCGAACGCGGCGCAGTCGTCCGGCCGACGGTGGGCCGAAATCACTCTCACTTCGCACCCGACATGGAAGCGATCCAGCATGTCGGCTGCTTCCTTCATTACCGGCCAGTCGGAGTCGCTGCCCATGAGGATCGCGACGCGGGCTTCAGTCTTCACCATTGGAGCACCTTCGGAGATTGTGGTTGGCGATCGGGCGTCAAAGCGGAATGTTGCCGTGCTTCTTGGGCGGCAGGCTCTGCCGCTTGCCGCGCAGCTGGCGCAACGCCCGGATGATCTGCGGCCGGGTCTCCCGCGGTTCGATGATGCCGTCGAGAAACCCGCGCTCGGCGGCGATGTACGGATTCGAGAACTTGGCGCGATATTCGGCCACCTTCTCGGCGCGCGCCTCGGCGGCACGGTCGGCGGCGGCATCGAGCTCGCGGCGATAGAGGATGTTGACGGCGCCCTCGGGGCCCATGACCGCGATCTCCGCGGTCGGGTAGGCGAGGTTGACGTCCGTGCGGATGTGCTTGCTCGACATGACGCAATACGCTCCGCCGTAGGCCTTGCGGGTGATCACCGTGATCTTGGGCACTGTCGCCTCGGCGAAGGCATACAGCAGCTTGGCGCCGTGCTTGATGATGCCCCCGAACTCCTGCTGCGTGCCCGGCAGGAATCCGGGCACGTCCTCGAACGTGACCAGCGGGATGTTGAAAGCGTCGCAGAAGCGCACGAAGCGCGCACCCTTGAGCGAAGCGTCGATGTCGAGCACGCCGGCAAGATACGCCGGCTGGTTGGCGACGATGCCCACGGACTGGTTGGCGAATCGCGCGAAGCCGACGACGATGTTGCGCGCGTACTCGGCGTGGACCTCGAAGAACCGCCCGTCGTCGACCACCGCCGCGATCAGCCGCTTGATATCGTAGGGCTTGTTGGGATCGGCCGGGACCAGTGTGTTGAGCGCCTCGTCCATGCGCTCGGGATCGTCCGTGCTGGTGCCTGCCGGCGGGTCGTCCAGGTTGTTGCTCGGCAGGTAGGACAGCAGCTCGCGCACCAGCGCCAGGCAAGCGGCGTCGTTGGCGACCGTGAAGTGGCAGACGCCGCTCTTGGCCGCGTGCGTATGCGCGCCGCCGAGCTCGTCCTTGGTGACTTCCTCGTGGGTGACCGTCTTGATCACGTCCGGGCCGGTCACGAACATGTAGCTCGTGCCGTCGACCATGACGATGAAATCGGTGATCGCCGGGGAGTACACGGCGCCGCCGGCGCAGGGACCCAGGATGGCGCTGATCTGCGGCACCACGCCCGAGGCCAGGGTGTTGCGCAGGAAGATGTCGGCGTAGCCGCCGAGGGACGCGACCCCCTCCTGAATGCGCGCGCCACCGGAGTCGTTGAGGCCGATCACCGGCGCGCCGTTCTCGACCGCGAGATCCATCACCTTGCAGATCTTCTCGGCATTGGTCTCGGAGAGCGAGCCACCGAAAACGGTGAAGTCCTGGGCGAACACATAGACCAGGCGGCCGGCGATGGTGCCGTAACCGCACACCACGCCGTCGCCGGGGATCTTCTGCGCGTCCATTGCGAAGTCGCGGCAGCGGTGGGTGACCAAGGCGTCGATCTCGGCGAAGGAAGCGGGGTCGAGCAGCAGCTCGACGCGCTCCCGCGCGGTCAGCTTGCCGGCCGCATGCTGCTTGGCAATGCGATCCGCCCCGCCGCCTTCGGCCGCGGCCTGCAGGCGAGCGTGGAGCTCGGCGAGCCCGGACACGGGCACGGTTGGATTTTCGCTCACGAGATCATCACCGAGCGCGTTGTGTATCACATCGGCGGCGAGTGCCGCCATTCCATCGCGGCCGGGAAGGCCGCGCCGGACTCCGCAGCGGGCGAGATGTCGGCGAGAGCGAAGCGTTGCGAGCCCGCGAGCCGCGCGTCGCGGCCGCCGTGCTGTGCCAAGATCGCGGGCGTGCAGCACGGATCCGTCGACACCGCCGCCATCGCCCGCCTCATGGCGCAGATCGCGGATCAACCAGGGGATCGCGCGGAGGCGTTCTTCGAGCATCGCTTCGAACGGCTCCTGCCGGCCCAGGACGAGGCGCTGTCGCCTCGCGAATGGTGCGAGGAGGGGTTCGCGGTGCGTCTGGTGCGGGCCGGCCGCGCTTGGCACGCCAGCCGCGACGGTCTCGCCGGCACCGCATTCATCGAGGCCCTGCGCCAGATCGCCCGCGCCCAGCCACGCACCGCGCTCGTCGAACCGGCCATGCCGGAGAGCGCCGAGTGGCAGGAGGACGCGACGCCGCTGCTCGAGTTTCCGCGCTGGGTCGAGCGCGCGATCCGCGCCGAGCACGTGGCGTTCCCGCTGCGCCTCGCGTTGCGGCAGCATGCGCGCGCCGTCCTCGTGGTGGGCAGCCGGCTGGTGGCCGAACGGCAGAGCGAGCGCTTCTGCAGCGCGCTGGCCGACCTGCCCTGGGGCCGCATCGGGGCCCTGCTGCCCCGTTTGGACGAAGGCGCGGCCGCGGCGCTCGCGGCCAGGCTGGTGGCGCGGTTTCGCGCCCGATTCGCCGAACCGCCGGCGAGCGGGCGCACGACGCTGGTGCTTTCGCCGGACGCCGCGGCAGTGCTGCTCCACGAGGCCGTGGCCCACGCGCTCGAAGCCGACTTGCTGTCGCTGTCGGGCCGCCCGGAGGCCGCGCTGGGAGTGCAGTTCGGAGCGTCCTGTCTGAACGTGCTCGATTCCCCCGGGGCGGCTCCCGAGACCGTCCGCCGGACCAGCGACGACGAGGGTATGCCCGTTCTGCGGCGCTGGCTCCTGCGCGGCGGCGTGGTCGAGCAACCGCTTGCCGATGGCACGTGGGCGGACGCCTCGGCGGCGTTGCTGCCCGGCGCGGCGCGGCGCGGTCATCGCCACGACCTGCCCGGTCCGCGATCGAGCCATCTGGAGCTGCTGCCGGGCGAGTCCGACGAAGCAGCGCTGCTCGTCGCGGGCGACGGCGGCTTGTGGGTGAACGAAGTCGATCGCGGCGCGCTCGATCCCTGGGACGGCTCGTTCACGCTGGCCGTGCCCTGCGCGCGCCGCATTGCCGCCGGAGCGCTGGGTGAGCCGGTCGGCCCGTTTCGCGTCCGCGGCACGGTGGCGGGTCTCTTGAGCTCGGTGGTCGCGGTGGGCCGCGACGTCCGTCCGGCGGGAGCGGGCTGGTGCGCCAAGGGAGGCCAGGCGCTGCCGGTCTGGGCCACCGTTCCGGCGCTCTGCATCGAAGGCGCGGACGTGGAGGCCTTGTGAACGCAGCGAGCGACGAGGTCCTGGCCGCGCTCGCTCGAGCCGGCCACGACGCGGCCGAGGTCTACACGAAGCGCGGACGCTCGCGGCGCGTTCTCTTTACCGCCGCGGGGCCGGTGGCGAGCTCGACGCAGGAGGAGGGCTGGGCGATTCGCGCCGGCGGCGCCCGCGGCGGATTCTTTCTCGCGGGCAGCGGCGCACCGCTCCCCGCGCGCAGCTGGCCAGCGCCGGCCGGCCCGCCGCTGCGCCTGCCGGAGCCCATGCCGGTGGGTGACTGGCGGCAGCCGGCGGACCTCGAGGCGCCGCTGCTCGCCGAGAACGAGGCGCGAGCGCTGCTCGAAGCGATCGCCCGCGAGCTTGCCGCCGAGCTCCCGGGCGCCAGGGTGCAGCAAGCGAGCCTTCAGGAGGGCGCCAGCGAATCGGAGGTGGTTTCGAGCCGCGGCGTGCGTGCCGCGTGGCGCAGCCGTGCGGCCCTGCTGCGTCTCGAGGCCGTCCTGCCGGGCGAGCGCCGGGTGAGCGCGGCGATCGACGCCGCGGAACGCCTCGCCCACGGCTTCGCCCCCTCGGCATTGGCTCGCCGATTGGCGGACCGGCTGCACGTCCTCCAAGCCGGCGCCGCGCCCGATCGGGACCGCGGCGAATTCCTGCTCGCCCCGGCCGTCGGGGCGCGGCTCCTCCTGGGGTTGCTGCCGCTGTGGATCGGCCCGGGCGCGGCGGTGTTGTCGAAGGGGCTGCTGCAGCGGGGCACGCGCATCGCCTCCGATGCCGTGACCATTCTCGACGACGGCCGCCTGGCGGGCGGCGTGCTCGCCGCGCCGGTCGACGGCGAAGGCACACCGACGCGCGAGATCACGCTGGTCGCACAAGGCGAGGCCCGTCAGCCGCTCCTGCCGTGGTGGGCGGCGCGACCGCCGCAGACGCGGGCGTCCGGGTGCGTGCGGCGCGCGAGCTATCGCGACGTGCCCGGCGTGGGCGCGACGCACCTATACGTGCGTCCGCGAAGCGAAGTCTCGGTGGCGTCGCTGCTCGGCGGTGTGGTGCGCGGTTACTACTTGCTCGATGTCACCGGCGCGGGAGCTTTCGACCTGCAAGGCGACCGCTTTACCCTGCCGGTTTGCGGCTTCGCGGTGCAGGGCGGCAGATCGTCCGCTCCGGTGCGCGGCGCGTGGCTTTGCGGCAGCGTGACGAGCCTGCTGCGCGGCGTGCAGGCCGCCGCGCGCGACCTCGCGTTCTTTCCCCTGGACGGCATGATCGGCGCTCCGACCCTGCTCGTGACGGGCCTCGAACTGCGGTCGTCGTCGTCGGCCTGAGCGCTGCCGGCTGAGCGCCGGGTGCGATCAGCCGGCGGCGCGACTCACCGCCCAGGTCGACGGCCGGCGATGATAGAGCTTCAGATCCAGCCGGCCCGTGCTCGGCGCGCCCGGGTAGTACGTGTTCGGCACGCCGCCCTCCTCGTCCGGCTGCGGCGCTGGATTCGGCGTGTACACCGGCGGCGGATAGTACACGCTCCGCGGATCGTTGCCGGTGTTGTAGCCGGGCCGCACGGGGCTGCCACCCGTCACCTGACCGGTGCGTCGGGCCGGATCGAGGTCACCCGCGCCGAGGACGCGTACGAAGGACGGGTCCTTGCCCTGCGCCGGATCGGTCGCGGACGAATCGCGGATCACGCCCTGTGGCGTCGGCGCGCGGGTGGGTGCGCTCGCGGCGGTCGCCGGGTCGGTGGCTTGCTGCGCCGCTTTCGGCGTCAGCAGGAGCTTGGCGATGCGCCCCGGTTCGGCGAACACCACCGGCGCCTGGCGCTCCGGTGTGTAGTCGCGATAGGCCCGCAGCAGCGCTTGCGTGAGCAGGTGATTGTCGATCACGCTCGGGTTGACGTCCGGGAAGCGCAAGGTGGGGTCGAGCGCGAAGGCGCTGGCGTAGCTCTTGATCGCGCTGCCGTCGAGGCCGCGCGCCTCGTCGATCTCGCCGGCGCGGTAGTACGCCCAGGCGTGCTTCGGATCGATCTCCAACACGCGCTTGTACTCCTTGAGCGCCTTGGAGTTCTCGCCCTCGCGTTGGAGCAGCAGCCCGAGGTTGAAGTGGCCGGCGGCGCTCTGCGCGTCGAGTTGGACGGCCTTTTCGTAGGCGCTCTTCGCGCCGGGAGTGTCGCCGGCGAGCAGGAGCAGATTGCCGAGATCGATCTGCGCCGGCGCGCTGCCGGGCTGAGCGGCCACCAGCGCATGCTGCGCATCGAGCGCCCGTTGGAGGTTGGAGGGTGAGGCAGCCCACGCGCCCATGGCGGCGAGAAGAACGGCGGCGAGCCAGAGGCGGCTGGTGCGGAGATGCTTGGACACGGAGACTCCCTTCGAGACGGCGGTCACGACGGATCGGCGATCGGCTTCGCCTTGAGGCGAGGCTTGCCGTCCTCGATGGCGACGCGGAACTGCACCGCGCCGCAACCCGTTTTCTGGCGGATACCGGTGATCTGCTGCGCGAGGTACGAGCGGAAGCTCTCGAGGTCGACCCGGGCGCCGCTGGCGTTGCGATACATGCCGACGAACAGCGCCTCGACGGCGGCTGAATCCGGCGTGGCGCCGAGCGTGATGCCCGTCGTGGCGTCGAATCGCGGCGGCGGCGGCTCGTGCGCGACCGCCGGCCGCCCCTCCTCGCGCTCCCGGAGTCGTCGATTCAACAGCTCGTTGTAGGTGTTGAAGCGCGCCTCGAGCGTTCCGAGGCGGAAGTTGTCGGCCGCCGAGGTGATGTTGGTGTTGCGCAGCAGGCGGAACTCCTGCTGCAGCTTGGTCCGCAGATCCTCGGGCGGAAACCGGATGGCTCCTGAGAAGTAGCGCTCGTACTCGACCCGCAGGGCGTTGATTCCCCGGTCGATGCGATCCAGTGCGTCTTCGTTGGCCATGGTTCCCTGGTTCGTAGGTGTTCGTCTCGGCGCGGATTAAGATCGCCGCCGTGGACCGCCCTGCCGTGCCGCACGACCCCCGAAGGGCGCTGCCCGCGGTCGAGCGTGTGCTCGCCGAACCCGCGGCGCTACCCCTGGTTTCATTATACGGACGCGAGCTGGTTCTCATCCATCTTCGCCGCCTGCTCTCGGCGCTGCGCGAGCGGCTGGTCGCGGGCGGCGCCCCGGCGCCCGAATCGCTGACCGCGCCGGCGATCCTGGCCGAGCTCGAGCGGGATCTCGCGCGCGCCGAGCAGACCGGTTTGCGGCGGGTCCTCAACGCGACTGGAGTCTTCCTCCACACCAACCTCGGCCGTGCCCCGCTGCCGGCCGCCGTGGCGCGGACGCTGCCGGCGCTGCTCGACGCCTACTGCAACCTGGAATTCGACCTCGAGCAGGGTCGCCGCGGTCGACGTGACGCCCAGGTCATCCCGCTGCTTCGCCGGCTTACCGGCGCCGCCGAGGCCCTGGTGGTGAACAACAACGCCGGCGCGCTGGTATTGGCGGTAGCGACGCTGGCCGCCGGGCGGGAGGTGGTCATCTCGCGCGGTGAGCTGGTCGAGATCGGCGGCTCCTTCCGCGTGCCGGACATCCTGGCGGCCACTGGCGCCCGCCTGGTCGAGGTGGGGACCACCAATCGCACGCGGCTGTCCGACTATACCCAGGCCATCGGAGCGGACACCGGGTTGCTGCTCAAGGTGCACCCGAGCAACTACCGGATTTCGGGCTTCGTGGCGAGCGTCCCGGCCGGCGCGCTTGCCGCGCTCGCGCGCGAGAAGGGCGTGCCGTTGTTGGTCGATGAAGGCTCGGGACTGCTGCGACCGCATCCCGCGCCGCAGCTAGCGGAGCACCCGTCCCTCGCCGAGCTCCTTAGCACCGGCGTGGATCTGGTCTGCGGGAGCGGCGACAAATTGCTCGGCGGGCCGCAGGCCGGCCTGCTGCTCGGTCGTCCGGACCTGGTCGAACGTTGCCGCCGGCACCCGTTCTATCGCGCCTTGCGCGCCGATCGTGCGACGTTCGCGGCACTCGAGGCTGTCCTGCGCATGCATGCGCGCGGCGAAGCCCTGCCGATCGACCGCATGTGGCCCGAGCGCGCGGCGCACCGGGCCCGCCTCGAGCGCGCCGTCGCGGCGTTGCCCGGGACGGCGGAGATCGTTCCGGCGGACGCCTTCCTCGGCGGCGGCGCGGCGCCGGAGGCGCCGATTCCAGGCGAGGCCCTAGCCGTCGTCGGCGCCGGCGACCGTCTGCAGCGGGCATTGCGCGAGGAGACCCCGGCGGTGGTGGGTTATCTGCGCGACGGCAATTTGATGCTCGACCTGCGCACGGTCGACCCGGCCGACGACGACGCGCTGCTGGCAGCCGTGAGGCGCGCGCTGGCGCTTTGCGGCGAGCCTTCCTGACCGCTGCGCAGAGTCGTCCGGGCCGCCCGGCGGAGTAAACTGCCGGTCGTGGCCCGTCATCTCCTGGTCGTCGAGGACCGCGACTCACTGCGCCGACTTCTGCAGCGCGCGCTGGAGGCCGAAGGCTACGAAGTGACCGCGGTCGCCAGTGGCGAAGACGCGATTGCCCGACTGAGGGTCAAAGCCTTCGATCTGGTCGTAAGCGACCTGAAGCTCCCGGGGGCTTCGGGCCTCGATGTCCTGCGCGCCGCCCGCTCTTGCCATCCGGCGCCGCCGGTTTTGGTCATGACGGCCTACGGCACGGTCGGCGTTGCCGTCGAAGCCATGAAGCTCGGAGCCCTCGATTTCCTCGAGAAGCCTCTCGAGATCGAGGAGCTTTCGGCGCGCGTAAAGGCGGCCCTGGGGGGAACGGAGCCCCCGTTCTTCAGTGTCCCCGGTGGACCGGCCATCCTGGGTACTCACCCCCGCCTTCGGGCGGCGCTGAAGCTCTTGGAGCGCGTGGCTGCAACCGAGAGCACCGTGCTGCTGCTTGGCGAAAGCGGCACCGGCAAGGAGCTCTTCGCGCGCGCACTGCACGCGCTCTCACCGCGGCGATCCGGGCCGTTCGTAGCGGTCAACTGCGCGGCGATTCCAGAGACGTTGATTGAGAACGAGCTGTTCGGGCATGAGCGCGGCGCATTCACGGGCGCGGATCGCAGACAGCCCGGGCGCTTCGAACAAGCCGCCCACGGGACGCTGCTGTTGGACGAGGTCGGCGAGCTACCGCAGGCGGTGCAGAGCAAGGTACTGCGCGTACTGGAAGAGCGCACGTTCGAGCGTGTGGGCGGTAGCGCCACCCAGCGGGCCGATGTGAGGTTGGTGGCCGCCACCAATCGAGACTTGAAGGCAATGGTGGAGGAGGGCACTTTCCGGTCCGACCTCTACTTTCGTTTGGACGTCTTCCCGATCGAGCTGCCGCCGCTGCGTGATCGAGCGAGCGACGTGGCGACTTTGGCGCCGCACCTGCTGGCGGCGAGCGCCGCGCGGCATCGGCTCGAATTGCCCGCCCTCGCACCCGACGCACTGGAACTGCTCAGCGCGCAGCCCTGGCCAGGAAACGTGCGCGAGCTCGCGAACGTTCTCGAACGAGCCGTAATCCTGAGCGCCGGCGGCCGGTTGGATGCTGCGGCAATACGACCCCTCCTGTCGGCCGCCTCCAACGAGGACGAGCTGTTTCGTCTACGGCAGGCTCTGCAAACGGCTAACGGTGACAAGTCGGAGGCCGCGAGATTGCTGGGGATGAGCTACCGAACCCTCCAGCGAAGAGTGAAGGACTGGGACCTGGAAGGATTTCCACGTTATCGTCAGTAACGCGCCCGAATGCGCCCTTGTCAAGGAGGTGCGTGTGAGCACGAAGGTCTTGACGATCCCCTTGGTCGCGCTGACTTTGTTGGGATGCCACAACGAGCCGAAAGAGGCACCGGTCCACGCTGCCGACACCGCGCAGCCCTCGACCCCTGCGATCGAACAGGGAAAGTCCGCGGCAGTTGAGGCTCGCCCGGAGTTGAGGCCTCAGACCGCGCTGGTCGAGCTCGGCTACAGCCCAAACGAGGACGGCGCGGTTACCGAAGGAATGAAGAGCCGCCGCTTCCTGGCTGGCCTGTCATTCGTGCTGGCAGTTCGTACCGTAGACCTGGGCGAGGGCGCATCGGTCTCGGTTCGATGGCGGGACGCGAACGGCCAGGACCTGTCTAGCGAGACGAAGCGTCCCACGACGGGTCAGTCGTTCCTGGATTTCGCCAACCCGGACACGACGCAATGGACGGCCGGGTTCTATCGGGTCGAAGTGGAGAGTTCTGGGAAGGAGCTTGGGAAGCTCGAGTTCGAGATCTTCCGGGCCGGCGCCTCGGGAGGGTGACGTGCGGCGCTGCCGGGCGACCGGCAGCGCCTGTGTGGAGTTAGCCCACGCCACCAGCCGGTGGCGGCGACTCCTTCGTCAGTAGACTCCGGTTCCTGACCTCGAACCGCGCGTTGACGAAGTCGAGAATGCCTGGAAACGCCGCGCGGAAGTTCGTCGCTGCGCCGGGTGTCAGCACGGACGAAGAAATCGTCGCGTCGACGCTCGCCAGCAGTCCGCCCGCCTCATCGAGCACCTTCACAGTGACGGTGATATCGGTCGCCGTCTCCTTCGAGGTGTTCTTGATGCTGCCAAAGATCTGGATACCAGTCGATGCCGGGTCCTTGACCTTTTCCCAGGTGTCGACCTGGACCGCGCCCTGCGCCACCGGCTGTGCATCCGGCGCGGGGTCAGCGCCGGCTTTGGGATCACCCTGCGGTGCGCCTGCGGCGTCGACGTGGCCGACATCCTTGTCGCTGAGCACAAGGACGGGCTTCTTCTTGGCCACTTCCGGAGCTGGCGCGGCCTGCGCAGGCATCGTGCTTTCCGCGGTGGCTTTAGCACTAGCGTCCAGGTCGACGTCGCTCATGCGCAGAGCCGCCAGTTGGCCGTTGGCCTGCGAAAAGACGACCTGCTTGCCCTTGACCTGCCAGGCGCCCTTGGTCTGCACGCGAGATCCGTCGCGCAGAACGAGCCAATCCGCCCGTGCCGCGCCCGTCGCGGCCCCGAGCGAAACGCTGGTGAGAACTCCAACGAGCAGAAGAAGGCGAGTTTTCATGGTCAGTACTCCTTCCAGTTCTTCTGCACGATACAGACGGGAACCGGTGCAATCAAGACAAGCTTGGTGTCGGCGCGCACCGTCTTGATGTCCACGCGGAAGTTCGAGAACTTGCAGTTCTGTGGGAAGAGGGTCTTCAGCTTGTCGAACAACTCCTGCTGGTCCGAAGTGAGCTGCTGACCCTGCTGGTCGCTGGCCGAGGCGTTCTTGGTCTGCGACTGCTCCGTGAAGGGGTTGGTGACGAAGTTGTCCTTGAGGACGAACCGGATCGGATTGTTGCCGGACTTCATCACGGCATCCGCGGTCGTGGTCATGACGGTGAAGATGCGGCTGTCGCCGCCCTTGGAGCACAAGTTGCCCAAAGCCGGGTCGATGCCCGTGGTCGGCGTATAGCCGGTGAACACGGTGATCCCGGAGAGCGAGAATGCGTTCGAAATCACGCGCTCGTTCACGTCCAGTTGCATCACCCAGCCAGACCGCATGCCGCTCGCGGTGTCCGGATTGATGATGAAGTCCCGCGGCGCCGCCCCGGAGGCAGGATTGAGCAATGGGTAGCTGGTTTCGACCAGCGGTAGAGTCCCGGAGAGCGCCATCGCCCGGGTGAAGCCCGTGTCGGTGATCATGTAGAAGCGGCCCGCGAGTGCATCGGCGGCCCACAAATTTTCGCGGTTGCCGGTACCGAAGCCCAGGGCGTACTGACCCAGTTGCCCGACGAAGACGACCGTGGGCGGGTAGTAGATCGGTCGCCCGCCGGTGTTGAAGATCTTGAACGGCGTCCACGCCGTGTCCACGATGCGCTTCTCGGTCCGAGTGATGGGCGCCGGCTTCGGGCTTCCCGTGGCACATGGGTCGGTCGTGCAGCTCCAGTACGAGACCGTCTGGTTGAGCAGCTGGGGCACGGTCGTCAGATCCACCTTGTACATGTAACCGGTCGTCGTGCCGATGTAGATCGTGTCGAGGTAGCCGTCCTGGTTGACGTCCACCGCGGCGGGCTCGCTCGGCGCGGCGCCGTCCAATTGGCGCTTGTAGATTGCCCGACCGGTCTCGATGTCCACCATGTACAACCAGTTGCCGTAGCGCGAGAAGTTGGGGCTCGTCGTGTCAGCGCTGCCGTCGACGCCGCCTCCGAACACCGCCACGTACTTGTCCACCAGGTTGTTGGTGGGCGAATTGGGATCGCAATTCACTCCCTCGCAGACACGGATGCGCCCCATATTGGGAGTCGACCAGGTCTTCGCCAGGTCCGGGTGGGTGGAGCCGGGCTGACCGTCCACGTCTTCGTCATTCAGATCCGAGAACTCCCACAGTGGGCTGGGGAATCCGGCCGTAGCGCAGCCCGACGTCCCCGCACTGAGGCACGAAGGCACGTACGTGTTGCTCGGCTGAGGGACCTGGAAGGAATTGTAGGTATCGGGCTGAGTCACGTCGAGAGCGAAATAGGTGTTCCCGCCTTCTCTCATTCCGCCCACCAGCACCGTGCGCCACTCGCGGTCAGCCGCCGCGGGTGTGCCGCTGTGCGCCGGGTCGATAAAGACGTCGTCGGCAACCGGCGTGCCGTCTACGGACCAGTCCTGCCTGCCCGTATCCTTGTATTGCTTGAGCTTCGCCAGGGCCGGGCGGGGGATGTACGAGAAGATTTCCTTGCCCGTGCCGTTGTCGAAGAAGCCGATGGGCTCCTGCAGCGTGGTGTTGATGTTGGCGAGGGTCAAGTCGTTGCACTGCAGCAGATTGTGGTTATTCGGATCGGCGACGCTGAAGATGCCGGCGTCGATCGCGTGCAGCTGACCGTCGTTACTGCCGACGAACAGCATCCGCCGGCGGCAGCGATGCCGTTCGAAGAAACACTGATATCCATGATTCGGGTTCGTGGTCGCGGTACAGTCGTTCGAGTCGGCGGCGCCGCGGCCGATATCCCGCATGAAGTACCGGAGGTTGCTCGGGTTGTTGAGCACCACCGGGTTGGAATGGAAAATGTCGCCGAGGATGTAGTCGACGTCCTCGGGATTCGGGTGCCCGGCGATGGGGATCTCACGCACGATCTGCGTGTGCTTCTGTTCCAGCGTGAAGTCAATCACGGCGTTCGAAGTCGCCAAGGCAGTCGCATCTCCCGAGCCTGAGTTGGCGATGCCCATGCCCTGCCAAAGGTCGAGCCGATCGGCGACGGCCGGCGGCAAGAAGAGCTTGCGGGTGAGAGGGACCTGCGTGTTCACGGCACCGCCGGTAGTGATCGCCCCACCGTCGGAGTAGTAGATCCGTCGGTCCTGAGCGCGCGGGCCGACCTGTTTGTCGGTCGCGATCGTGAGCTGCGTCGGAGCCTGCGTCTTCATCGCGGTGAAGCTGTCCCAGGCGAGACAGCGACTCTTCTGTCCGCTGGTGCAGAGTGTGTCGCTCACCAGACCCGTGAGCGGATCGACCGGCAGTGGCTTCAGATACGCCTGAATATGGCCAACCCAGATCGACGAGGCATTGGTCGGCGAATTCGTCGGTGGCGGCTTGAGCGGATCGTCGGGGTTCACCGGCGAGAAGTTCGTGAGGTAGACCTTGTCGGCGACCTGCGCCTGCACTGAAGGCACGGCGGCGGAAGCGAATGCGGCAGAATCCTCGCGGATCGAGGTGAGAATGCCGTTGAGGGCGTCCACGAGTGCCTTCTTGTTCGTCGGGAAAATCGGCAAGCCGGTGCCGCCCTTGTCCGCCATGCAGGTCACGTTGGCATTGCTCGTCTGGCCGAATGCGATCGCGTAGGTCTTGGTGTCGTAGCCTGACTTGAGGTCAGCGGCCTCCTGGCAAGGGTCCTTACCGCCGCAGGTGTCCATGCCGTCGGTGATGAAGATGAGGTACACCTTGCGGCAGGTCCAGTTCTTGTCGTTGGCGATCGCCGCACCGCGCCACCCGGTCTTCGAGGTCGTGCCGGTACGAGAGCCCGTGTACCAGAGGCGAAAATCGTTCATCGAGGTGCCGATGGGCGTCGACCCGTTCGAGACCAACGTGTGGCGGGTGTCGTCCAAGAGACGAAGGAAGGTCTCGCTGCCGGACCGTGTGTTTCTGAAGTATTGAGACGAAGTGTAGCTCTCGCCTGAATTGGCCGCGGTACCGTCTGGGGCGAGCCGGCTGCGTACCTTTGCCTTGTTGTCGAAGTCCCAGTCGAGTGGGGTTACGTCGCCATAGTCCCGCGGCGCCGTTCCGGTCGTCGTGATCTTGAGGTTGTAGGTGCCGTTGTCGTCGGCGCTACTGTCCGTATTCGGCTCCCAACCGCTGCACGTATTGCCGACGCTGATGTCTTCCGCGCTGAAGTAGTTCGTCGTTACGCCGGAAGGCTTGGTGTTGGAGCCCGATCCCGAATCGACCATGAGGAAATCGCCGACCAGATCGAAGTTGATGGCCTTGGGGCTGCCCGCGAGCGCCGTGTAGTCGGAAGCTGCCGCGCACGTGGTGTTCTTGCAGCGAGAGATCGAGACGTTGGCCTGGACGGTCGCGTTTCCGAGTGTCGATCCCCCGGTGAGCTGGTAGGTAACCCGGAAGATCTTGTTATATCCAGACAGTGTGGCTACGTTGTTGTCCTGGACGAAATACGTGACCGTGTCCGCGTTGGACGCTCCCTTCGGATAGCGCCGGACCTTTTCCAGCGCGTAGTTTGGAGCGGCCGAGAAGTTGGGAAGGGTCGCGACGCTGTTCGCCGCGCAGCCCGTGTTGTTGACCGAGTTGCAGGTGATCGTGGCCCCGAACACCTCCTCAGCGCCCGCCTTCGGGTATTGGGTCCACGAGTTGGCTGGTGGCGACGACGGCGGGAGCGAGAAGAAGCCGGCCGGCTGCGTGGTGCTCACCGTATATAGCCAGTGCTTGTTGCTGACGTTGACGTCGTCCTGGTTATAGCTTGCGAAGCCCCAGTAGACGTCTTTCGTGCCGTCGATCACCTCCGATAGGGCCTCGCGGGCCTGCCGGAACTTCGAAGCGGGGTCATCGGCATTGCGCGGCACGAAGCAGTCGCCGCCGGGGCAGCGGAATCCGCAAATTCCAGCCCCGAAATCCGCTGCGGAGCACGGCGGCGAGAGATTCATCGACCCTGACGTATCCAAGATCACGAAGACGTAAGGCTTCACCGAACTAGCGCGCAGAAGATCGCGATCGTCGGCCTGCGCCGGTAAGGAGAGACCTACTGCGAGCGTCAACAGGCCGGCGACGATTCGAAGAGGCTTCGAGAGTCTGAAATTCTTCAACATGATGTGGATCTCCCCGCTACCACTTGATCTTCGCGGTTTCGGCGGCGTTGACGTACACCTTCTCGGGCGCAATCTGGGTGGGCTGGACGTCCATCATCGCCCCGATCGTGCGCTGCGCAATCGTCGTGGTCGTGGTCTTGTCCGCCTTGACGCCAACCCGCCTTGCGAGAACCGTGAAGGCCGAGTTGGCGCGGACGTAATTGCTGCTGTACGAGGTCGCATTGTTGATCTGACAGAGATTGCAGGGCGCAGTGAGGATTGGAAGGAGGACAGTCAACTCCACCTGATCGCGGACGTCGACCGAGCCGAGCGTTACGCGCGAATCGGGCATCACGTACGTCTCGGCGGTTGGGTCGTTGAGGACCAGCTTGCGCGCCACTACCAGGTTGTACCCCGCGTCGCTCGCATAGAAGATCCTGCCGCTGGTGCGCTCATTGCTGCCGATGCTCATCTCAGTCTGCGTGAGGCTCGCCAGCGCGATGCCGACGATGCTTAGGACAAGAAGCGCGATCAGCGCGAGGATGAATGCGCTGCCGCCGGAATGCGGTCTACGACGTTGGTGCGTCATCATGATTGCTCCGTCTCGGCCTACAGGTTTCTCAACTTGACGACCGTCTGGACAACTCGCTTGCGGCGGTGGCGGTTGTCGCTCGAGTTCTCGCCGGTGGCGGTGGTTGGGAACACGTGATCTTCGATTTGCCCCATCATCGGTGCAACGTAGGCTGGGTCGAAACGATCCGTGCGCGCCAGGGTGCTTAAGCGGACGTAATAGAGGGACTTGTTGTTCCACTGACACGGGTCTACCGCCGGCGGAACGGGCGGATTCTCGGTTCCTGCGCCGTTTCCTTGCCATTCGTCTCCGCAAGTCGCGCTCACGTCGTCGATGACTCCGTTGGAGTTCGTGTCGATACCGAACGCAATCTGGAGATCGGTGACGTTTTCCGCGATGTCGATGCTCAGGTTCTGCGCATTCGCGGCGTACGGAAGATTGGTGTTGGGATAGAACCGTGCCCGCGACAGGCGCGGCGCCTCGGTGGTGGTGTTGTCCGCTGGAACCACGTACTCCTGGCGAATGTAGTAACGGTACTCCTCCAAGATCGACAGAAACGCGACGTTGGCCAGGGCCTGCATCAGACGGCTGCCCGCGGGTGCCGGAGAGAGGTCGGCGTACGAGTCCTGCCGCGTCGCCACGGATCCCTTGGTCCCCACTAGTAGCGCGAGCGTGACGCCCGCAGCTGGCAAGCCGGGGACGCAGTTTGCCGAGGTCAGCAGCGAGTTGGCCGGATCGAGTGCTACCACTCCGAAGATCGAGTCTTGCAGCGGGCTCACGATCAGAATCGCCTCGCCGGACGCGTTGCCGATCGCCTGCTGCAGCGGGACCAGGTTCTGCGCGATGCCCGCCGGGCTCGTCGCGCATACCTGCACCCTCATAGAGGTTGCCACGGCCGGGTTCGTCGTGACCGAAGCGCCTTGGAAGAGCTGGACCTGCGCCGGGTCCGCGTAGTTGATCTGGTACACGGGCGTTGAAAAGGCGCCACGGACCGTCAGCACGTCGGTGTTCGGATAGATCAGAGGCGATGTCGCGTCGCCGATACGCGTGTTCGCCACGGCGTTGTTGACGGCGCGGGCCACGCTGGCCCCGTTCGGCATGATGTGGCCGGGGATGGCCGGGGGAGGCGATGTGATCGGGGCGATTTCGGTCGGCAACCCGCCGCGTCCCGCCATGCGCAGATAGCGCACCAATTCACCCTGGCCGATGCGTTGTTCCTGCTGCATGTCGGCCAACTGCATCTGAACCCTAGACAGTCGCCCGGTGAAGTCGAAGACCCCGAGGATTGCGACCATCAGAAGAACCATGACGAACAGCGAGACGATCGCTTCGATGAGCGTGAAGCCGGCCGACCGGGAACGTTCTCTCAGCATCGCCGCGTCCTCAGAAAGCCTTGTACGTAGCGAAGCGCGTGGAATTGAAGCCGTTGGTACCGTCGATGCGTTGCGCTGCACCGCCGCTCTCGAAGTTCCGGAGATCGACGACGATCTCTTTGAAACTGACCTCGTCGACGTTCGCTCCGCCGGCGAGCGGTGTCGGTGGGAACGAGCTCGGCAACTCACCGAAACTGTTCAAGGCGGCGTTGCTGAAATCCTGAATGTTGTAGTTGCGAATCCTGGTGGTCCGCTGCCATTGAATCGGCCCGCGAGTACCGGGCGCTGTCGCTCCTTCAGCGACCCATCCCCGGTCCGTGGCCAATCCGAGCGCAGCGTCGGGATCCACGCCGCGCGTGTAGTAGTTCATGGTCACCAGCTCGGTCGAGCCGCCAGCCCAGTTCAGCGAGGAATCGTTGATATTCAGAGGGTAGAACTGCTCGACCCGCGAGTCGGATTGATTGATCTTCTGGGTGAGCTCGCCGCCCGTGCTGTTGTTCGCCATGGCACGGATGAAGAGAGGAATCACTCCGACGCAGACGATGAGGAAGATCGCCGCTGCAATCAGAGACTCGACCAGCGTGAAACCCGAGGACCGGCGTCGCCGGTATATGCGTCTAGTCATCGCCAATTCCATTGAGCGCCGCCTTGGACGTAGTAGAGACTTAGGGTATCGGCACCGTTCGGGTCGCCCTCGAATTTGCGTAGGGAGACACGGCCCGTTGTTGCCTGATCGATACGTACCTCGAGAATGTTGTCGCGGTTGTCGCGGATTCGCACCGCTCCGACCTGTTGTACCGCGCCGGAGGGCAGAAACCGGATGATGCCGACCTTGCCCCCGGACGCCGTCGGGAAGCCGGGAAACGCGGTGGTGTTGCCGTCGGCCGCAACTCCAGGTCCGGCGAAGATCACGCCGAGCGGTAGTCGGAAGCTGCCTTGCAGCTTGTTCCCGTCGGCGTCGAAGCTGGAGGCGGACGCCGCGGGCTCATCCCAGACGCCATCGTCGTTGACGTCAGTGAAGCCGAACACCTCGCCCTCACTGCCTTCACTGAAGCCGGTCGTGCCAACGAGTTTGACGACTACGGTGACGTTGCGCTTTACCGCCATCGTGCGCGCCAGGCGAAACATCGTTGTCGCCTGCGTGGCGGCACCCAACACCTTCGCGCGCGCGACGAAATTCAGCAGCGACGGAATGCCGATGGCCGCGATGACTGCCATCAACAACATGACGATCATCGTTTCGATGAGCGTGAAACCACTTGTATGCCGGCGTTTGCGCCGTTGCATCATGCGCATTCCTCTCGTAGTCCTGCCTGGACTTACAGCAAATTGGATGCCATCGGCAGTTCGCTCGGTTCAGTCTAGGCAAGTGATGGACATGGGAGACTTGCGAGTATCTGCTCGGGGACGGCGGTGAGTGCCAAGCGTTACGGATGGTAGCGCATTAGCCACCGAGGCTGGCGCCGCCGGGCAGCCAAACGCGAGCGCGCGCGCCGCCTCCCGGGCGATTCTCGAGTCGAATTCGCCCATGATGAAGGTCGACGATCCGGTATGCGAGAGCGAGGCCGAGCCCGACTCCGCCCGGTCGGCCGCTCACAAAAGGCTCGAAGAGATGTTGCTCGACGTACTGCGGCAAGCCTGGCCCGCGATCCGTGATGTCGAGCTCGAAGCCCCCGGGCACACGCCGGATAGCCACTCGAACCGTCCCTCCACCGCCTTCCAGCTGAGCCTCCGCCTGCGCTGCGTTGTGCAAGAGATTCCGGACGGCGCGCTCCAAGAGCTGGGAGTCACCGCGCAACATAGCCGTACCGATGGACTCCGGATCGATCGCGATCCGCGCGCCCGCTAACGCCGGATCAGCGACGGCTCGACGCACGATGGTCTGCAAGTCGACGTCTTCGAGTCGCGCGGTGCCCGGCCGAGCGAAGGCGAGGAAATCCTCGAGCACCCGCTGCAATTGATCCGTCTCTCGCCGAATCTCCCCCAGGTAGTCCTGCACGGTTTCCTCGCCCGGCTTGCGCTCGATCAATGTCAAATAGCCGCGCAGGGTAGCGAGGCTGTTGCGCAATTCGTGGGCGACTCCGGCGGCGAGCTCGCCGATCCGTTCGAGGCTCTCGGCCAGCTGGCTCTCCTCTTCCTTGCGGCGTGCCTCGGTCAGATCGGCAAAGAGCACCAGGAAGCCTCGAACCTGTCCGTCATCCCGCCGCAGCGGATGTGCTGTGAGGCCAATCACGGTCGAGGGACTCGCGTGCGGCTCGCTTTCGCCAGTAGTTTTCGGCGAGGGATCGAGTTGGACCTCGGCCCGCTGCACTGGGTTGCCGGTAGCCACGACGCTCGTTAGCAGATCGACCAGGGATCGGTGAGGGGATAGCGCGGTGGCCAGTGCCTGACCTGGGGGTGGAGCTGCCACGGACAGAAGGCGCGAACCGAGCGCGTTCAGAGCCAGTACGCCGCCAGCCTGGTCGAGCAGGAGAAGCCCGCTCTCCAGGCTGGGCGCCAGCGCGTGCTCGAGCGCGGCGATGTCGTCCCTGGAGCCCGGCTGCGCTCTGGCTAGGAGGGCCTGCTCGACCGCGTTCAATAGGAACTCGAGCTCCTCGCCGGGATGAGCGCTTCCTCCCATGGCGCGTGCGCGTTCGATGAGAGCATCGTAGGGTCGAAGTGCGGTACGCAGGAACGCCAGCATGAGCACTGACAGCGCGATGTCTACGGCCACGACGAAGATCGTTAGGATGCGCAGACCGCGCCGTTGCGCGTCGAGCGCCGCGGCGGGAAGATCGACCCGCAGATAGCGGGGCGGGCCATCTCCAGCAATCGGAGCGAAGGCGACGATCACTCCCGGGGTATCGCTAGCGGGCCCGGCAGCGACGGATTCGCGAGGTGGGATGCCGTTTAACGGAGCCAAGAGGTCGCCCTCCGGCAGGTCGCCGAGACTGGCGAGACTTCGGCCGCGTCGATCGAGGACCGCGACTCCTCTGGCAAAGGGCGCCACCGATCGAAGCACTTCATCCGTCGGGGCCGCCGACGCCCCCATATTCGCCGCCAGTGCGCGAACCAGCCGCTCGGACTCATGGCGCCGTTCGTCTCCGAGCTGCTGAATTGCATTGCGATACGACACCAGAGTGAACGCCGACAAGGTCACGATCAAGAGCGTGGAGACGGGGAACAGGATTCCCGTTTCGCGACGAAGCCCAATTCTCCACCGACGCTTCCGTGTGCCTTGATCCCCAGTAAGGCTGTCGCCGATCTCGCTCACGGCAATTGCATAATGCGACCGAGAAACCCAGGACCCACGAACAGCGCCATCAGGCCCCCGAGCGCCAGGAACACGCCGAAGGGCAGACGTGTCCGGCGGTGAGCGCGGCCGCGCAGGAGCAGCGGAACCGCCACCAGCGAGCCCGCGATGCAGGCGAACGCCATGGTCGTCAGGCAGCCCCGCCAGCCGAGGAAGGCGCCCACGAGGCCGAGCATCTTGGCGTCGCCGAGGCCGAGGCCCTCTTCGTCCCGCAGCCAGAGCCAGGTCTCCGCGAAGAGGAAGAGGCCGCCGGCACCGCACAGAAGCCCGAGC